>Ga0209149_1001353_pt1 | contig 12253 bp, 10 predicted proteins | sample WorMetTyACAVOLI2_FD_187423 | JGI IMG/M metagenome (GOLD analysis project Ga0209149, IMG submission 187423) | Marine gutless worms symbiont microbial communities from Max Planck institute for Marine Microbiology, Germany - Olavius algarvensis... ... | reverse complement strand
ATAACATTCACCACTACATGGTAGATAAATACACATAAAACAAGCATCAAAGGTACATTTTCTAAGCAACGCATTATCATATTATTTTCTGGAGCTCGGCAAGTTCGTCCGACGCGACTTTTTGCAGCGTGACTTTGAAATCTGGGTTAGGGGTCGTTCAAGGTCACTGAAATCGATACCATTCGAAAGCTTCGGTGCGGTTTCCTATTCGCATTCCATGGCAACCGTATCTTCAGCCGTTTCGACATAATAGACGAACGTTACGGACGCCAGACAGACACCGCATGCACGACGGCATAGGCCGCGCTCGTGCATAGCATCGCGCGGCAGAAATAGTGAAGACGAAAAAGAACACAAAACATAAATACTACAAAATACAAAGAACTATACACGTCGTAGGAAAATATATATAAATAAGCCTACATGATACGTAGACCCATACGTACGTATTTACATTCATGATAACAGAAGGTGATTTTTTTCATCTCCTCTTATCCTGAGTGTAAATAAGTACGTGTACTGTAGGCCTATGTGTTATGTGCAAAATCTTTGTAGACCTACACAGTCACTAGAGCTGTTATTTTGGCGACGATGCTGCGTTATATTGCATTTACAGTCAAACGTAAATTTTAATCTGTGACGGCGCCTGGTGTATCGACAGTTGTCGATTGTTGCCTTGATCATATAAACGTTTATACAAACTAGACCTATACAAATATACAAACTATTAATTTACAATTATTATCGGTATAAAATTATATAGGCTTCACAAGAAGAAGGGTGAAGGCCCACAAACGCTATACTTGATGGGGTGTGGCTAAAAATGTACTTCGACGAAAACTGCAATTAGTCGGAAATGGTCTGACTGTCTGACTTAATATTTTACTACGAAATTTACCACGATTATTAAATGGTTTATATGCATTTATCTGACATTTCAAAAATAAAATTTCTTTAATTCATGTGTAAATGGCAAAAGAGTTTAAAATTAATATAAAAGAAAAAAAACGTGTAAGTATATAATATAAAAGCAATATAGAACTGAGTATTCCAAAATGGCAGTAACCAAAATTAAATAAGCCTCAAATAAAACAAGCATAATAACTGCGCACCTGACATTAAACCGCGATCCTTCTGTCTAATTTACGATGCAATATATTTGATGTTTGAATTACATATTTATGTTTGCTGTTCTTATTTACGCACTTAACTGTCTTCTACCATTTTTGATGAATAAAGATGTCTATACATTCATTAAAAATTGTTATTCGACATAAATAGTAGAAAAGCAAGTGCAACTGTACAACATGTCACGGAAAAGTCTTAACTGAAACTATATCTCTGATCACACTAATTTACACACAAAAAGTCGAAATAATGTTACAACAATTGATAAATTTAATGTACTGCCATGAAACCGATTTTAATTTAATTTCGCACGTCTAACTTCACTGCACTGGGTTCCTGATGAAGAGAGAAATCGAGGTCGACCACTCGGCTGGAGAGTTGTTGAACTAATCGACACGGCAGGAAAGGAATTCTGTCTCAAGCATGGACTCCATAGTATCAGTAACGGAGAGAAGAATTCCCATTGTGCAAGTCACGAGAAGCACTAATGTCTAAGGTAAGGTAGAATATTTATGCAGAGTTTCCAAAAAAACGTAAGATAAATTTACATTAATATATCAATTGCTCGATATTCGTCAAAATATTCTGGACGGATTCGACTGGGTCTGACTTATTATATCTACACACTATATTTTAATTTATAGAAATTTAGATGATAAATGTTAAACAGCATTTCAACGATTAATTTTTATAAATTATAAAAATACAGGGTGTTCCAGAAAAACCGCACAAAGTTTTGCATATGATAAATTATGAACCATTCGCCGTAGCATCGCATTGTTTGCACCAAAGTGTTCGGCAAAGATTGTGTAAATTGGACAAATATTCTTCGTTAAATATCCAAAAGTACTCACATGTCATGAGTAACGTCACCTGCATGACACCTCTGACTGTTGAAAATCGACTGTTAATAAAAACTTGACAAATTGAAAAAGCTGGACTATTTACAGAATGATTGTTGAGTTTTTAGCTATACAATGTGCTACACAATTTGGGACGCTTTTCAGCACATGGTATGTCGTCAAAAGATCAATAACATTGACCATCTGAAATAAGCCGTGAGCAATAATGCTGGGACATGATCAATTAACGGTGCTACTGACCAGTGGTCTAAACGACTGTTACTGGTCGTTCGCTCTCGAGATGAACACACTGAGTGTCATTTCAGTTAATTCTGTGACGTCTGCTTGTTGCAAACTTCATTTCTGTCAAGACTTTGCCTTTGCAATATCGTCGGTACTGATATTTGTAGTAGTTCTCTTACCAGTAGCAAAACAAAGAATATTTAACCGCAGTTCTTTATTTCATGTTACTAATTAATTTCTGAACTTTTTGATGCAAACCATGTGACTCTGTGACTCATGGTTGCAAAGTTATGGTGCATTAAACTTTGTGCGGTTTTTTTTTCTGGAACACCCTGTATATAGATTACACCATTTTTTGCATAAATTACTTTTAAATTATTCAAGTTATAAATTGTAAATTTATAAAGTTTATAAATGGTAAAATTGTTATTTAATTTATAATTTATAATTAAATAAAATTATATATTTAATTTATAAATTGTAAAATAAACAATAATATAATATAACATAAATAATAGTTATTAACATTTTTCTTCAAAATACAACGGCGGAACAAGAAGCAAAAAAGAATCAAAGGCGACTATCCCCACGGCGTATGATGCTTATTCATTATCCCGTCGCATATCGTCATTGAATGTAGGCCCTATAGCCTCACCTTAACCGTCAGTTGCTACTGCAGGTTTATACGTGCTCGACAGAATACTGGGCTATGTCGTATTTTGCTACCCATAAGGTGGTTAACCAGTGCAAACAATATTTGAAATGAAAATTTGACGTAAACTGTTCAAACATTGCATGTGATCAACTTTATTCATTACAAAGATAGACACTTGCATAAAAACTTAACTAAATTATTAGAAAAACACAAAAGTCTTAAATAAAATGGCAATAATCATTCCACACAGAATTTTATCTTACCTGAAAATTGTTGGCTTTTTATAACAGCTTAGCATTTAGGATCCAAAAAAATACTGACATTTTTGACGACTTCGATACTGTTAGTCCTGACATTTTCATGAACGAACAATTATAGGTAAAATCCAACGAACACAGATCGGTTTTACTCAGCTGACAACACTCTAGACTTAAATTAGTGTTGATATACATTTTGACTTGACCATGCAGTTCATAGAACTACTACTTCGGATGCCAATTCAACAGTTTACCAAACATATACCATTAACCGTGCTGAGGAAACAACGTTTAGCACGTTTGGGGGAACATGCAAATGACTGACATGTCACAAGATATGCAATGTCAGCCTGCCTGGTTAATCGATCTCATGGGTCAACGAGATATGACACCTTCATATTTTTTCTTACTTGCTCCCGAGTGTTCTCCTGATCAGTTAACTCTGCTAAGTGCTCTTTTACTTTTATAGTTCGACAAACGCGTAATCGTTTGATGAAGTTGAAAGAATCGCGTCAGAAGAGACAGTCTTGCTGACAATTAAGATAAAAATTATTCCAAGGTTGTTGTAATGGAGGTATGTCCACTCAGACAGTCTGTAGTCAAATCAAAATGTAAACAGACTGTATGAAATTATTTAAAATGTGTGACATTAAAGTTGTAATAGTTTGCCAAGATCTGTTTAGCTTTGGTGTTATATTTATCTACGTGTATACTGATTGCAATCATAAAATGTTATTTTATATATTTGCATATGTGTTAGTTAAGTTTCCAATCTATTTGTTTTTGCGGTTCTTAGTTAAGCATTAAGTGTTTGGTTGGTATACCGTTTATGGTGAAATATATTTGTCAAAAATAAACTGTTCATTGCATAATTACGATAATTGCTATATTACAAAATGGTTTAAAGTGGGGCAGGAGCTGTCTGCAGTACTATCGTGTTGGCAATCACGCAATGGTATGTCATTGCGTTTGTGTAAACGGTTATAGAAATACATAAACTTATTTTAGTAACTCAATGAGAAGTGGACGAGATTGTGTCAAATTGTCAACAAAATTTATTGAACCCCCCAAATTGACCAAGAGTATTTGCTAAATTCCCCAGGATGGACGCCATTGAAATCAATCAAATATAAAGTACAAATATGAACAATATGCATTACATTACAAAATAACTTAAGACCATTGACAGTGCATTTAGACGCTGCTAAGCGCGGGTTTTATCGTGCAGCAAACAGCATTTTCGGTAAAGTAGGAAGAATTGCTTCTGAGGAGGTCGTGTCGTGGCGTGTTATAATTGATTAAAAGTAAATGTGTTCCTGTGCTTTTGTATGGTCTAGAAGCTTGCGCTCTTAATAAATCACAGATGGCCTCGCTAGACTTTGTCGTAAATCGATTTTTCATGAAACTCTTCAACACGAATAACATTGATACTGTTAAAGCTTGTCAAGAGTTTTTCTCGTTCGAATTACCTAGTGACCAATTGGCAAAACGTGTGGTGAAATTTGAAAGTAAAGTGAATACCGTTTAATTCTGTTTTGCTGTATATACAACTGTCCTGCATAATGTGTAACTGTGCAAACATAATAATGTAACCGATTGTTATTTATTTAAGCATTAGTTAAGTTTTCTTACTTTTTTCTAATTTTTCATTTTTTATTGCTACCATTTTATGGTGAATAAAGATTCTCATTATTATGTACTTTTCTTAAGCATTATATACATTTTTACAATAATTAATATAGGCTATATTTTATTTATATTTTTGTTATTTTATATATCATAAATTTTGGGCTAGTAATATTACTGCCATAACGAAAGAAACAGTAGATAATTTAAATATAATATATTTATAGTACTATCTTAAGTTCGTTATATCTGCTGCGCAGTTAATATAGTTGTAATGCCTGGTACACCGTACACACTGGCCGGCAGGGTCTATTTTAAGGAATGTTTGGACTCCACAACACTCCCCCCTGTCCCCTTCCCTCCCATCCCCTTCCCTCCCTTCCCCTCTCCTCTCATCCCCATGCCTCCCCTCCCGTCCCCTTCATCCCCTCCCCTCCCCTCCCCTACCCTTAGAAGTAGGCCCCTGAAATCCAGCTAGGGAGTCTGGGGGAGCGCTGTAAGCTCCCCCAGCTGGGTCTGGGGCGGAGCCCCAGCCGAAATTGGATTTTGGTGCATTTCAGCCTTAAAATCTGACATCTAGTGGCAACAGTTATAATGATTTTCCTGAGAATCAACTGACCAAATTTCGTGCAGAAACAGTACTCAGTCTGGAAGGATGATGAGTGAAGATTGTATTGAATGAGATTAGTTGAGGCTCAGGATAACTGATTTCTTGAAGTCAAAATGCTATTTTGGACTTCACATTTTTCAGTCTTGGACTCCACATTTTTCGTTTTGGACTGCATATTTTGGTTGGACTCCACGCTTAAAATAGACCCTTCACTGGCGACAAATTCAAATTCGACTTTGTAGCCAGTGTGTACCACGCATGAAAATATTTTTACAGAAATGCACAATTTAGACTTTTGTCAGAATCTTTACGTATAACGAAATATACTTGATTATTAATATATCTTTCAGTTTCTATTAAAATTTGAATTTTGATCCAACTATTCTTCAAACATATGAAAAAAGCATGTAATAGTATTTCTTTCACGTATTTTTAAGTTACACCTAATAATAATGACTAAAACAAACATAAATGAAAAACAATGAAAAGGTACAAGTAAAATATACAAAAGATACAAAGCTATTATTTTAATGTGTGAAGAGCCCACTAGCCAAATAACCGGCTTTGAGTTGACACTTGGATATAAAACAAAGGAATTAAATGCTTTAACAAATTCACGATCGTACATCAACATGTAGTCAAATGTTATAATAGAAAATGATAGTTTTAAAAGAGAAATCGCTTTGAATTACCTAGCACTCTGTTGTCTAAACGCATAGCAAAATTCGAGTCAGTGTATTATAATCCATGATTATTAATGATGAATAGTGTCGCATTACTTCCGTGTATAAAGTTTGATCTAATTAGTATAAGTTGCGCTTTGTTGTATGTTGTGTAATATCTAGTTAAGTTCGTTATTTTATATATTTTCTATTCTTCTTTATTTTGTTATTATGTCTACCTTTGGTGAATAAAGCTGATCAATATCGCGTAGTAAAACAACTACTTTGCCTTAATACTCGAGCTGACGTTTTAGTATTGTTTTTGAAAATACAGAAAACATAAAAACGTAAACATAAATAATGGCAAAATAAGTGCTAGTATACGAATTAGGCATGTAAGCCTTTGCTGCATGTATTCTCAGTGTTTGTTTGCTATATTACTTACCATGCATTGGTGAATAAAGATTATCATATCAATTAAGTTCTTCTACTTCTATAAGCTTATATTAACTTATTTCTATATGACGGCATAAAACCTTTTATCGAGAAAGCAAAATGCAACTCAGAGAGATCGAGTGGTTCGAGCCTGCTGGTCTGATGAATATAGTTGAAAGGTAATGCGTAAAAAAGGAATGCAAAATAAAAATGGGGATATCGGCTGTATACATGTTTCATTTTTGTAGTTAAATAAAACTTAACCGAATGAGAATTTATATTATGTTAAAAATATCAAATTTCTGTATAAAACATCCTCTATATACGACCAGTACTATTGACGTTCATGTCTCCAAGGTTTCTTATAAATTGAAAATTACCCAGTTAATCTGTTGAAGACTGCCTTTGATTATAAGATATATTACTTGTCAGCAACTTTTATATTTGTATATTTTTGTAAGACCCATACGGAATCTTCAGAATTCAATTCAATACTGTAGGATAAGTTATAGACACAAGATGGCGGAGTTACTGGCTAAAAAACTTAATAATTTGTGAAGCATACCTATATGAATTGCAGCTTAACTGAAATGGCATATATATATATATATAACAATGTTTTCAGACTTCATGAAAATATGAGTAAACGAGTTTATGACTTTTGCAGCAAAATGTAGCATACAAAAAGATAAAAACAAACATATTGTGCCAATCGAAGTTATTGGTGTGAAATATAAAATATATTTTATGCACTCCAACATAATAATAATAAAAATATGACAAGGTATAGGCCTATATGACAGCGTGTCACCTCGAGGACGACATCATGGCCTCGAAGAACACCTTGGTCTTGATGTGGCGTTCCCCTATAGGCAATACGCGTTACACTCCAGTCACGTCACTCTGTCCGTCCATCTGCAGTGTCTGTCCCGTGTAGACAGTTAACTCGAAACATCGCTCAAATTTAGAGGCGAGATTATGAACATCAGGAGTAATTGGCACAGCAATTTTGAGGGAGGGATGCGTGCATTTGTGTTGGAATTGGCCGCACTTACACGCGATAGCATGCATGATGTTGTCTTATGTGTTATTTTATGTCTTATTGATCATGCGTTGTTCGATATTCACATTGACCTGCTTTAAAGTTTGAAAGTCTTTGGCCATGGCCTTGACCTTGCCTTGACGGCTTGACCATCCTGGCCTTGGCTTTTTATAATAAAAGCAGCTTATAGACTGCTGAATGATCAGTCTTAAGGTGACTATCAAACACATTTTGTTGTTTTATTATTATTAGTTTTCTTTTGAGCATAAACTTAATTCCAAACACAGACAAAACATTGTTCATACTGTCGTTAAATCGCCTAACTTCTGACATAGGTGCCTAGCACCTACATTTTGGAATCCCCACAATGGCTTGCAAGAAGCTCAGCTGTCGCAGATAGGCCGCGCCATGCTTCATGTGATTAAACATTTCGCTAAGTCACTCAAGATCATTAGAAATGATACCTTTGAGTATAGAGCACGTGTATAAGTGCCTATCCCATTGTAACCATATGTCTCTATCTAGTACCGTTCAGCGTCAAATAATGGCGTGACCTTGAAATCGGGGTTATGGGTCATTCAATGTCATTGGAAATGGCATGCACCATTCGATAGACTGCATACAAATTCCTATTGGCTTTCCATAACTGTGGCCCTATCTTGTATCATTTCCGATCTAAGCGAGATATTGGTCGAAAATCACATGGTTTGGTGTGGAAAAGCTATAGAATGGTGTGCATGGCTACCCGACGGCGAAAAAAAGTTTAATATATTTAGCCGCAGCACAATACCGGCATGTGACTGATAGACCGTTAACTCGACAGCATAGTCCGCACTGTGCATACACATCGTGCGGTAAAAACCGGCCAAGAAAGTGCTGGTGTGGCATACCATCCCAACGGTCCCATACCATCACACTTCTAGCGCTGCATTAAACCTTATGCTCGGTGAAAACGTCTTTCGCGACAAAATACTGGTCCTTTGGGCAAACAGAGCTGCCCCCTGGTGAATGAGAAGAAAACAAACTTTAGACGTACATTAAGATCGTAATTTAATGCGTATAAATGTTGGTGAATAAAGATTATCATTATCATAAATAGTATGAATAACAATTTACATTTTTTTTAAATAACAAAACTAATGAAACATGAAAATCTACTTAAATTGGATTTGGATCAACGATCATGACTAGGAAATGGATCCAAACAGACCTGCCTATTACTTTTCACAAAATGGGGTTGCCTGGCCCCAACACACTAGGAGTGGCCGTTTCTCACCGTTTCGCGAGTGCTAACTGACGCGCGATATTGATATAGGACCTAGCAATTCTGTCTGTCCGTCCGTAAGTATACGTCTGTCCGTCACGTTCCGGCATTGGATGAAAACGGCTTAACATATAAGCGCGGTCTTTGCTGTCATGCAGCGTCTGTCCGTCCGTCTGTCCGTCTGTCACGTTCGTCGATCACGTCAAACCGAATAAACATATCTTCGAAATTATTTCACCATCGGGTAGCGACACCATTCTAGTTTTTCCATACCAAATGGGGTGCCGATATTCCTAACGGGGGCGTCGAATGCAATGACGATTTTTTTTTCACAAATATCTCGCTCTATCTTAGAAACGGTTATAGTTAGATGGGCACATGCAGCGAGACTATTTGTAAGCATCGAATTCTCTTTCCATTCATACAACATTTAGCGTGATTGCCTCAGGGGCGTCCCCAGGGGAAACAAAAAATGTGGGCTGCGGTACGTGAAAACGGCGATTTTTTTTTACGTTCGTGGATCATGTCAAAACGAATAACCTATGTTCGAATTTTTTTTACCATCGGGTAGCCACACCATTTTAGTGTATAGAAGCTATATAGACACGAAGCATCGCGCGGCCTATTTGCGACAGCAGAGCTGCTTGTTTTCACCACACGGTAGCCCAATCATTCTATTTTTATCAGCATCAAACATCTTCACGAAATTCCGACGAGGCGCTAAATACAGATGGGGTATAAAAATTTGGCGATTTTCTACCAATAAGTCACTATATCTCGCAAACGGTACAAGATAGAGCTATAGTGACAATGGCGGACTAATAGAAAGTCATAGGTACATGGTCTATCGAACCGCGCCATTTTCAATGACCTTGAACAACCCAAACCCACATTTCAACGTCAGGCCATTCTTTGACGCTGAATATCTCCGAAATGGCTAAAGATACGGCCATAGTTACTATGGAAGGCGAATAAGAAACCGTACCCAAGCTTTCAAATGGTACCACTTTCAATGACGTTGAGTGACCTCTAACCCACATTTCAAGGTCACGATGATATTCAGCGTCAAATAACTCGACTGTAAGTCGTGTATGATCTATCCAATAGTCCTGTTTCCAGTGACCTTATGTGACCCTTAACCTACATTTCAAGGTCACGGTGTAATATTTAGGCCTATAGATGCCCTCAAGCTATTGTCTGTTTGCGATAGCTAAGTTCTTGTTAAGATAGGTCGAGGAGCATGGAAAATAGCCTGGAGCAAAATTATCCCCTGATTATCAGAAACGGTTTTCAACAATCGGGTTGTATTCTTACTTACTTACTTATGAAGTGCTGTTGACAAGACGTCATCTATAGGCTTGCAAGACAAAGGCCTTGACGTGTCCGGAAGCGATTTAGTAGAGACCGTGACATTTAAAATAGTTTGTTTGACGAGGTAAGTCGAAACCTGGCTATGCAGGTTGTGTGCAGCAGTTGACCACAGAAGACGACAGCCAGTCGTGTATGTGAACTTACGTCGACTGCATGGACTCACCTGCCCCGCCGACCCAGGGTTATATCCATGGCCCGGGTGTAAGCAAGAACCAGGGGTCGCACACGGATATACTCGTGGCTCACTCACTTGATTACTTGCTGTTGTGTGTATCTAGTCCATCTAAAAACTTTGCATTTTTACCGCGCGACCCGTATGTATAGCGCGGACTGTGCAGTCGCAAGATGTCAATCCGTCTGTCCGTCCGTCTGTCACACATCGGTATTCTGTCTAAACGGTTATACATATCCCCCAAAGTTTTTCACCGTCGGGTATCCCCACTATTCAAGTTATTCTGAACGAAACGGGATGGCAATTCCGACGGGAACCTCCCCCACCCTTACGGGGGCGTCGAATGCTAGGGGGTATGAAAAATCACGATTTTCGACCAATGTCTCGCTTTATCTCGGAAATGATACAAGATAGAGCCATAGCTACTACGGAAGGCGAACCGCATCCAAGCTTTCGAATGGTACCAGTTTGAATGACTTTGAGTGACCTCTAACCCAGACTTCAAGGTCACGAAATTAATCGACGTCAAATAACTCAAAAACGGTACAAGCTAGAGCTATGTTTACAATGGCGGACAAATAGAAAGTCGTATTATGATCTATCGAACGGCACCATTTTCAACGATCTTGAACAACCCCAACCCCTAACCCAGATTTCAAGGTCACAATTATTCAACGTCAAATAACTCGAAAACAGTACAACATAGAGCTATACTTACAATCGCCGACCAATAGAAAGTCGTATCGAACGGCGCCATATACAGTGACCTTGAACGACCCATACCGCTGGTTTCAAAGTCACGCCATTCTTTGACGCTGAATATATCAGAAACGCTGCGTGATACAGACGTAGTTTCAATGGAATAATAATAGGGACTTACACACGCTCTACTCAACAGTGTCATTTCAAATGACCTTGAGTGACCTTGTGTGACTTAGCAAAATATTCAATGACACGAAGCGTCGCGAGGTCTCTCTGCGACAGCTGAGCTTTGATCACACAATAAAAGTCGACAAAACAGTTTGTTAGCGGTTTCTGTTAAGTGAATAAGTGTTAATGTTGCATGTTTTGCTATTTATTACTTATCACAGGTTCGTCATTCATTGGTGTATATTGATTCGTCATGTCCCGTGTTGACTATTGTATACGCATTTTTTGCCGGATCACCAAGCTACATTACTGACGAGATGCAGTGTGTACTGAACGCTGCAGCGCGTCTCGTCACTGGCACGTACAAGTTCGACCACGGCTTGTCACACTTGCTGCATGAGGAATTGCACTGGCTCGACGTCCCAGAGCGTATCCACTACAGACTGGGAGTCACAGTGCACGCTGTCTGCAGTACAAGGCCACAGAGTACCTGGTCGACTGCTGTACACCAGTCTCAGACTTTCCCCTGCAGCCGACATCATTTACGTCCAGTCACTCGACATCACCTGACAGTACCACGTTACCGGCTCATCACTTTCGGTCGTTGGGCCTTCTCTGTCGCTGGTCCGACGGTTTGGAACTCGCTACCGGACAGTCTCCGTGACCCAGCGCTCACCAGCAACAGTTTCACACAATCGCTGAAGACGAATCTGTTTTGTCGTATACACACAGCGCAGTAGAGATGCTTCATGACTGTGCGCTATATAAATCCATTATTGACATTGACATTGAGATTTATTCGTGGCATGCAGCATCATGCAGTCTTGGATTACACTTCCCCGTAATAGCCCACCTTTGCTGTACGTGTTGGGGTGTTTCATAAAAATTGGGAGTTATAACCTCCCTGGGGGTGCTCCCACCTGCGGAAGAGTCCATGATGACACCGGACATGCACAGCAAAAAAGAATTATTTAACTTAAATCACATTTGATTTGCAATAAATAAGCTGCTTATTTAAAAATTCATGAAATATTTTTTTATTCAAGTCTAATAAGCCTGCTTATTAAAAAGCATTT
>Ga0209149_1001352_pt1 | contig 12253 bp, 7 predicted proteins | sample WorMetTyACAVOLI2_FD_187423 | JGI IMG/M metagenome (GOLD analysis project Ga0209149, IMG submission 187423) | Marine gutless worms symbiont microbial communities from Max Planck institute for Marine Microbiology, Germany - Olavius algarvensis... ... | reverse complement strand
GTGGTATCATTTTAGTCCCGGCTATACTACTAGACAAACACCGCGGGCAATCGCATATACCTCCTCCTTTGTCGGAGGTAAATAATAATAAAAATAAAATAAATAATAATAATCCTAAGGCCTTGGCTTCAGAGGCGCTGGCGGCAGGTCAGTCGTGGGTGTTAATCAAAAGCTTTACGGAAAAAGTACGTATTTGCCTCCGTAGCCTATGCTGCACCAGAGGCATTCTGTTTTTGCCATATCCGTCGTGGCTTATGTCCCGTCCTCGGTCGCGTCTTCTGTCCGTCCCGTGCCAAATAAAAATATTGCTTTCGCTTCGCAAGAATACTGAACGTATTTCGATGAAATTCGCGGGAAACAATCAATACCATGAACACATTAAATGATTAGATTTTGGGCGAAATTGGAACAGGAACAAGGGAGCAGGATACGAGAAAATTTTCGAATCGACATCAATCGGTTTTGCCGCGATGTCAAACAGGTGCTGGCGCCTAGCGAATGAATTCACAAATTTCACTGCATAGACGACGGCAGATGCGAGAGCGAACGCGACTTTACATTAATTTACAGATTTCGATTACAAATTTCATATAAATATATTAAGAATTTTTAAGCATTTTGCACTCATAGGACTATTACACAATGTCTTTCAACAGCCGACACAGACACCTTCATTCGACCGGTCGTTCATTGCGCCTCTTCGCTAGCCATGGCAACGTGTACGAAAGCATTTACAACGGACGTCGGACAAATGCAGCGGCGGAGGCATCATATGACCGTGCATGGTCTTCAGATCTCCAACAAGTTCATTTCTCGTTAATTTTTCAGTTCGGTTCCGTGTGGTAGACTGAGCTGGCTACCCAACAGTTTTTATCGCGCGTCAGCACAGCAATGCTGACGCGCGATCTTGATACATCATACAGCAATTATGTATGTCTGTCCGTCCGTCTGTCTGTCACGTTCCGGTCTTGTATCGAAACGGCTTAAGATGTCATCATACTTTCTTCAGCATATGGTAGTATATTTTGTGTTGAAATACAGGCCACTAAAATTTAAATACAGCTCAGAAATTGCACCAAAATGCACAATTTCTACCTAAAATTTATACAAAATCTTTCTTAGATGTGCCACTCCCCAGACCCCCTCCCCACACTCTACCCCTCGCCCCCTAGCTTTCCCCTCTGGTATCATGTTTCGAACGCTTCAGACGATCAGTAAGATTGACTCGAACACTGTCACGCCGTTATAGATCACTGCACGGTCACATCGGCTGAATTACCGATATCTCCAGTAGATCAGTGACTTACACGGCTAGAGCACCGTGGGAGTAGTGGTCAATTAACCGCCGTGGCCTGCGATCACTGTGACATAATGCCGCCAACTGAGAGACTCGTTTTTTTACTCAACAAGTCTACAATTCCAGAGTTTACCGCAGTTTACCAATAGAAACGGTCAAAAGCAGTTAACATTCGACGAGTTCGGCGCTTCTGATAGAGTCGCATCCGTCGATTATGCAAAATTTAGCGCAGCAGCTGCAGTAGCAGCAGCAAGCGGCAGCAGTTAGCCTTTGTCCTCATCCTAAACAAAGTATCGGCACGACAGCTGAAACGACATGTCGTCCGAACGATTAATGAAGACGCATTGCTCTCACGTCGTTGTACACAATCTCGGCTTTTGATTAACCAACCAATGCTCGCCACGGCTTAAACCGTCCGCGAATGTGCAATAAAATAAATGCTGCAATAAAGCAATACTGCTACCACTATAGGTACTGTCATTCTCATAAAATACATGGAAATTTGATTTGATGTGGTTTAATTACGTCCGCATATCTGCAAGAAATACTAAAATTATTTTATTGCAGCATTTATTTTATTTTATTGCACATGTGCGGACGGTTTTAGACAGGGCCCCTCAATAATCTTTGTTCGGAAATCTTCGTGAATTGCTGGACTCAGTGGACTGCCATATTTTATTGTTTTACGGTCTGGACGTTCTTCAACGCATTGAAAGCACATTGTCAACGTTATTCAAATATTATGTCGGACGAAGAGTAAAATCAATATCCACTTTCTCTTAATAATAAAGCCTCAATGAACAGTCATCTCTCAGACTACTTTTCATACAAGGATCAGCTGAACGATATTCTAGACTCGAATTTAATCATGCAGCAGTCAGTGTAGCACGTCAGCAAGTGCTGCACATTCATCCATCCATCCATGTTCCATCCATCCATTTTCACCATATTCGTCGATTCAAGTAGATTAGCCGGCTTTTGTATACACTCCAACGTTGGGACTCATTTCCAGAGTTCTCTGCGAAGCAAACTGCATTTGTATATTCACACGAAAGGTGGCGTTGAGCTGTTTTCTAAAGTGCTTAGTTCTTTAGATACATACAATCAAAATAACATACATCTTTATCCGGAGTGGACAGCCTCAAATTGCAGAGATGGGCATTCAAAAGGAAAATCGTCTGCAATCGTACGAGCAATCGACAGAATTCGAGCGTCGTCGTCGTCGCTTGGGACGGGAACAACAGCCGCAAAAACGCGCGACCAGAGAAAATCAATATCGGGGCGACGCGGTGAAGGAGCAGGGGAGCGCGCGGCGGCGGCACGGACGAACGTCGAGGCTAGTGACGGCCGCGTCCGTCACACGACAGAACCAACGTCGACCGTCTCGGTCTCTACGATGTATATACATTGTACTACGTCTTCACTCGCCAGCTCGATAGACACGTGAGAACTTTCTTGATGCTGTGCTGGAGACACTTTTTATAGGTCACAGATACTTATTAAGCCGAAACGCATAGGTAAATGTACTGCTAACTTTCGAGTGCTCTATGTGATAAGAAACTCCAATTACGACTGAACGCTAAACCCATGTAGGCCTACTGTGCGAACAACAGAAGACAAATGATTGATAGAACGGATGTGAGCATTTTACGACGCTTGTTGCACGGGTGTTTCATTTAAAAAAGACAGATGAGACTGATGAGTACATCAAAAAACGCATGAGAAGCGCATGCATGATTTCACAATGAACGGGTTGAACCCGACATATTCTAAGGTAAAGGTAAAGGTTCCTCCCCGAGCCGAAGCTCATAGGGCGGCGCTGATCTCCGTTTCTGTAGCCCTCAGCCAGAGACCAGATAAATCTGCAAGACCACGGACACGGAGCTAGTGCGTCGCGTGGTGTGCCTGTTTACCTCCCAGCTTTCGCTGGTACCAAATTATACTGCTTGGTGACAGAGGCAGTTGGGTGTGAACAACTTGCCTAGGGTTGTTGCGCAGCAGCGTCGCGGCCGGGACTCGAACCCGCGACCTCTGGATCGCAAGTCCGACGCCCTATACCACTAAGCCACCGGGCCACCCCTGCAAGGCCATACATATTCTGTCCGTGTAAAATTTCGAGGAGTGAGGTGTGGAGATCAACCCTCCCCACAAAAGGAGAGGTCTGGGAGGAAGCTGTGCCCCTCCTGCAGGAATTTTTGGCCTCGAAATGACATTTTCTGGCCATTTTGACGCGTCTTCGTAAAGTTTAGAAGGTGTGCTGTTGCAAGGTACAAAAGACGTTTATGTAAGCCTACATTAGGCCTATAATTTACAAGAAGTACAAAAAGTAGGCCGTACATCTTAAACTACACACTCAGTCCAGTCTGTTTATGGTCACAACGTAACAATAGACATGCATGGCTTGGGCTTGAAAGTTTGAAACATAGTACATACGTTGTCGTCACGGTCTCGTGTATGATTGTAACTTATTTCGTAGCTCAAAAACGGCTACAATTTCAACGGCGGGTCTGAACCGCAACCTACCTCTCGCCAGCCACTGAAAATAAGAACTTAGCTATCAGAAACAGATCGCGCTCCACGGCGTCAGCTGCGCACACAATACGTCGAGGGCATCTATAACCCCTGACCTTGAAATGTAGGTTAAGGGTCACTTAAGGTCATTAAAACTGGTGCCATTCGAAAGCTTGGTTGTGGTTTCCTATTGCCTAGGCCTACTATAGTAACTATGGCCGTATATGTAGCCGTTTGGGAGATACTCAGCCTCAAAGAATGGTGCGAAATGGCAACATCTGATAGATCGCATACGAGTGTTCCCGTTAGCGTTCCATAGTAACTGTGGCGCTATCCTGTATCGTTTGTGAGATATAGCAACTTATTGGTAGAAAATCGCGAAATTTTTATACCCCACCTGTATTTAGCGCCCCCGCATATTCCGTCGGAATTTCGCGAAGATGTTCGATGAAACCAGAGTGATTGGGCTACCGTATGGTGAAAAACTATGACAATAATTATGCTAAGCCGTTTTCATAGAATACCGGAACGTAACGGACGGACAGACGGACAGATAGATTTGCTATATCAATATCACGCGTCAGTATGCTGTGTCCATGGACTCAAAAACAAAGATAGCGACGAAATGCACAAGGGGTATCTATGATCGCTACACATGTGACAGTGACAAATGGCCGGTGGGCCTATAGCGAATCACATTCACACAATCGCATGTATGCTACACGCAAGTATATAGCGAGACCACGAAAGCAAGTCGAAGCCCTAGCCATGTAGTCCTATATAATAGCAACTATTATACTACATGCCCCAGCATAAACCCCCACACGGTACGCCGAAACACTACGCAGTGTATAGATAGACAACTGAATACATAAGGCACCATGTGTGTAAAGCAAGCCTCACAATGGCACGACAAATGGTGTACGCCATGGCACCCAATTTGGTGTGCCATTCAGGGGCGGATCCAGGAATTTGAGAAAGGGGGGCGCAACTTCCACATTCGTTTTCGGCTAACTGCGTCGCATATGGTCCGATTTACTTTAAGCCTACAGACCAAACTGTTCCGATTCCGGGGGCGGGTAAGCTTGGTGTGCCTCGTTTTCCTGTTGTCAACTACTTTTGGCGTTTAGGCTTTAGGGAATCTTTGCGAAAAATCATGTATAAGTCCGACCGATTGATTGGTATCGCCTGCTAACTACTATATTAACAAACCAGGGGTCCAGTTCTTTGACGACTGCCGTCACTGCCGTAATGCCCAGGCATTATGCTGCGTCCCCAGATGTTGACCGAGTTCATTCTGCAGGCCTCAACCCCGCTACGCTCCCGTCAACATCAACCATTCATAGGCCTACCCTCGACACAGCACCGACCAATATGATCGATCACCAGCAGCTTGCCGCCGTGCTGTCCATACAGATCAATGATCGACAGTCGTTACTGCAGCCGTCCAGGTTGCTCCACGCCGTAGAACATCAACTGTCACGTATAGGCCTTATGGGTACCGCTATAATAGCCTGTCAACACCAGTCCGCAGGGGAAAACGACAGTGTTAATAGTATACCGACGTCAAAACGTCCACGACGGCATTTCACGCAACAGGCTTACGACCAAAACTTGCGTACAGCAGTGGAAACTATGACTGTTTTTTTTCATTTCCAGCAAGTATCCGTGAATATAACGTACGGCGACGACGACTGTTGCGTGTGTAGTAATAAATATAGGTCTACACAAAAGTCATCTAAATCATCTAGCCGACAGATAACGGGGACGTCTTTTTTTGCCACAGACTTTCGACCTTCCTGCAGTCGGATCTTATGGTAGGTAAAGACAGTCGGCGATAAGTAATCCTTTCAGCGATGAGAAGGTGGTGGTATGACCTCTCCTACTCCCTCTATACCGATGGCCGGCCTCGAAGTTACAGATAAGCATTAATGTTATCAGCTAGCGTTGATGAAATGCTTTATGACCATCACGGACGTTTACAGTTCGTCTATTTCTCTTCTCACGTGAAATTGCCCTTTCGCGCGACATCTGCATTCTTGAGTCTTGACACAGTTTAACCTTTATCGGACACATTGAAATTTAAAACCGCACAACGAGGAGGGGATGGGCGGGACTGCAGCCCGCCCAGGCCTCTCCTCGCTGTACCAAATGTAACAGCCCACCCATCAACGGCCAGTGTACCAACGTCATACTATTCGGCGTGGCACTATAATTACCTTTGCACATAAAGGGTTAAAAAGTTCAAATAGCTATGAGTTCTAAGCCTAACAAAATATCACAATAAAATTCGCACAGAGAATGTAGACAATTGTTTCACAAATAAGCTGCGAGGTTGTTCTTAAGTCAAACGTGCGAATGGTTGAACTTTTGTTGGTAGGTTTTCTAGTTGCAATTTTGTGATGTTCAGTAGAAACCAATACGTTCAAAATACAAATAAAAAAAATTAGTAATAACACTATATTTCGCATTTCTATGAGCTTTTGTCGTGTTCTGTGCCATTGCAACCAACAGCGAGAAAACCTACACTTGAACTTGACCGAATGAGTCGAGAATGATGCCTCCAAATCTAACTTCAACGTCGTGTGACTGATCTTTGACCTCCTGATTTCCACAGTTGACCGTTTCATCGCCTTGTCCCGTAGACCACTTGCGCCAATTTGAAGCAAAATCTGTTCATTTGTTTTAAAATTATCTTGTTCACAAGTTTGGCAACGGACGAACGAACAAATGAACGGACAGACGAACGACCAGGTAGAAAACATCATGCTTCCGGCCAGTCTAGACTGGCACTGGCGGAGGCATAAAATATACACGAAACTCTGCAGTGCGAGGCACAGCAGGCATACCCGCCCACCCCCATTTTGGTCTTTACTGAAAGTAAAACGGACAATTTTGCGCGACGGACGGACCCACGGCTCTCGGACAGAACAACAGACCGATGCGTGACGCAGACAAAAACAGTACCCGCTCGACCGGTACAAACCGGACGCGAGTAAAACGTTCCTGTTAATCAAAACGTCTACGTCTTTCATAGTCCATCTATGGAGACCGCGCTTTCGGGAGCACAGACCAAGGGCCGGGCGGGCCCTGCAACAAACAACCAAATACGGCCCTGGTTGGTTTAGTTCGGCTATCTCAATTCCGATCAACTTAAAATGCCCAGTGTCAACGTATATACTTGCGTGTTCTATTTCAGGTCACAGCAATCAACGTCCAGCTTCATCGTATGCATATCGTCCGAAGCAATGACTGCAGCCGTATACGATATAATAGCCTATGTCGTATCAATGGGCCAACGGCTGGTTACATACTGTGAATAGACCGTATGTATAAACTTCCGCGCGGCAAGCAATTTCTGTGTGATGCTCCAACCCATCATGACGTAGGCCTATCAGGCTATGATGGATCTAGCCTGAGTACGTCAGGATGACGAAATATCTAAGCCCGATAGAAGCAAATGGATGCGGAAGCTCTGCAGCACAATTCATTTCCGTCAGGTAGCAAGAGCCTGCGGCGGTATGATGAGCACTGAACAGGCTGCGCACGCACTGGTCGTCGTTTCTTGGAGCTGCACGATCTCAGATCTGCCCTTGCCGTTGCCCTTCGACAACATTTAAATCGATCCTTTTTTACCTTTGGCCAGACACAGACGAAGTCGTCGAAAGAATCCGTTTTTGGACTGCAATTCACAATCTGACCGCATAATGCCTCGTGATAACGGGACTGCAGGACCGGACCTATCACGCTCATCATTTTATGTTTAGTTTCACGTTTTGTTTATTCCGTGTGGTAGACTAAGCTGGCTACCCGTCAGCTTTTTACAGCGCGTTAAATACACATTATCGTATCGTATCGTACCACACGATGACACCCACCCCATTCACTTCAGCAGCGATTACTAGTCTTTGCCGCACCGTGATATTAACACAACGTAGCCTAGCACTGGGCACTGGCATCGAGGGTGGAAGGTACGGAAGCGACACCCGTAACGGTAACGGTAACGGTAACGAGAACATTTCTAATGCGCCGCCTACAGTAGACCGACGGCGCATTACATAGTCCATGAATGTGTGTTTATCGGAGCTCAGTAAGATTTCGATACGATTCTAAAAATGCTATTTAAAACGATTCGATTGTGATGCATGCACAAACTACGCGTATATCGCCACTGCGATAAGAAGCTGGCCCGCCTCCTGTTCTACTATGGCATCATACCACAGTTGTTGTCAACACAACGAACGATGATTGTTAACAGCAGGTTCCGACGGTCGCACTCTGTTGACAACAGATGTGGTCTGACGCCAAGTCGAACAGAACTCGTTTTCGTCGATTTAAATGTTCAATAGATCACGCTAAACGTTCGTTCTATAAAGCTGCTAACAGTGTCTTTGGTAAAATCGGACGAATAGCTTCTGAAGAATTGACCCTACAGTTGGTTAAAAGCAAATGCATCCCCATCTTACTCTATGGCCTGGAAGTTTGTGAACTCAATAAGTCCCAAATGGCCTCACTGGACTTTACTATTAACCGATTTTTATGAAGCTCTTCAGCACCAGTGATATTGAAATTGTTAAATCTTGCCAGGAATTCTTTGGCTTTGAATTACCTAGCACTCTGTTGTCCAAACGCATAGCAAAATTCGAGTCAGCGTATTATAATCCATGATTATTAATCATGAATTAGTGTCGCATTACTTCCGTCTAGATAGTTGATCTAATTAGTATAAGTTGCGCTTTGTTGTATGTTGTGTAATATCTAGTTAAGTTCGTTATTTTATATATTTTCTATTCTTCTCTATTTTGTTATTATGTCTACCTTTGGTGAATAAAGCTGATCAGAAGGCCGCATTAATGTTTACTCCAAGCGGTTGCCGAGAAATCGAAAAAAAAACTGTAGAGGATTACTGTTTCTGCTACCTCCGCTGCTACTGCACTCTGATGCATGTGCGCGAGCACTTCCCAATACCGTCGACAACGCCCATCTCATCTTCTCAACGCTAAATCAGCGTAATGATTACTAATATTCTCAGCTGCAGATAGGGCCTGCATAAGCCAGGGTCGCTAGGCAACTGCAGAACGGTAGGCCTATCTGATGCCGTGGAGTGGAGAATTGTTAAAGGCACGCAACGCCGAAGCTGTGTCTTTGCCGCGCGATGCTATGTCATTCTGTCCGTCTGTCACACTCCTGACCTGTGTCAAAATGGCTTTAACTTTTTTACACTATATACATCATTGGTGGACACGCCATTCTAGTTTTTTTCACATCGTGGCCAAAAGCGTCAAATACAGGTGCTGTATTAAAAATTCGTGATTTACGGGCAATAAACATATGGCTGTATTGCGAAAACGATACGTGCACATAGCTACTATAGAAATATAATGGAATACTACATACATACGTATATAAGGCTATTTCTAGGGCGCCTAAAATCACAGTCAGTTGGCGCCAATGCCTCAGACCATGGTGAACAAAAATTGCCTTAAGTTTACGTATGAAACAGTTAAAAGTAACGTCCGGGGCTCTGAGCCCCACTGGTAAATCGTTCCAAACGCGAGGGCCAGAAACAGGACCCCTGGACCACCTGGCCAGCTACCCCCTGAATGCATCGTTACGTAAGGTTCCAGAGTTCCCATAAACAAGTGCCAATATCTCAGCATCGGTTCAAGACAGGTATTATTGCAGGAACAGTTGTGGGTGCTGTGGTCCAGTTGGTAGAGTATCGGACTCGTAACCTAGTTGTTGCGGGTTCGACTCACACCCGGTCCACTGCAAGCAACCTTGAGCAAGTTGTTAACCTACTGTGTGCTCAGGCCAACTCAGCCTCCTACCCTCAGCGGGACGGGAAATGAGTAGTAGCTAGTGTGGCTGATTGGGGCGATGGTGTGTCTGCTAGCGGCAGCGTGGGTCCAATTGTCCGTTAGCACGGGCAATGGGTGGCCACATAATGCGCTGCGGCACCATTGGCTCATGCCAATCAGCTGCCACTTCCGAGATTGTAAAGCGCTGCTGGTCACGAGTCTGACTCATGTAAGTGGCGCTATAGCAAGTGTCCAAACCTTTACCTTTAACACAAATAGTAGCCCACGGTGTATGTAATGTATCAAATAGCGCAACATCAATGACCTTGAGTGATCTTCAAGGTATTGTAGCTACTCCAACATTTTCTACGTATATCTCGGAAATACAGCATCTAAAATGCACTCACCATCGAATAAGAAATCGTACGTATAGGCTAACAGTTACTACCGTAATCGAACTGAACAATTATCAAGATAAACGGCAGTCATATATGCTAAACAAATGACGCTATCTCGGAAACGATGCATGATAGAAACATGATTATTGGTTATTACAGACCATCAATAAGACGTATAACCTCTACGTGCTGGCATTATTGTTGATGGACCTGAGTTTCCTTTCAGGGTAATTCAAACGTTTTAGTTTCAGTATTTACAAAATTATTGTACATCCGGCATTACTAAAACTATCTGCTAAAAAGAAATCTTTGTGACCTTGGACATCTGTTCATTCATAGTCAAATAGGAAAAAAAAGAATAACGTTTAATAGGAAGTCTACAAAACAATATGTATACATTCATAATGTGAAATGACCGCAATTTTAGTTGTTTTAGGCGTAACGACATTTCTACATAATACTGAGCATCGCGCGGTTTCTCTCTGTGACACCTGAGCTTCTTGTTTGTGGTTCGACGGCCACTGTTTCGAATCACGCGATCTAGCATCCGTCAATATGTCAACAACGTTATATACACCGTACACGTTATCCTGTAACTGGGTCACAGCTGTACAGATAACGGCAACTTGAGCTGAAGCGCAGACCTATCTATGAAAAAAAATATGCTTAGCAATAAAAATCTCTTTGAGATCTGTCGCCATTAGTTCACACTGTGCCGACAGGCAGCGACGTTAAATCAATCAAAGACAAGATTCACGAGATAATTAGTGATCTCTGCAGATACGAAGAAACTGAAGCAAACAGAAGAGTTTTCTGTTTCATGCTGCTTACACTGGGAACACCGTGTGAACTCTGGCATAAGCCATCGGTCTGAATGTATAGGCGGCGCACTACAAGTCACTGTTGTTACTGTTACGTTGGTAGAGGTGAACTGCAGAAGAGGTGTTCGGTTACTCGATAGTCCGTCAACCCTTTCGCTGCCCGGCACCGTCGGGGTATTCGCGTCGACCCTGCAGTGTGTCATGCATACTGCATGTTGTAGGCTTCCTGTAGTGCCCGTGCAAAAAATAGCCACCTGTCCTACCATGCCCAGACAGTATACGTGTCGTCTACAGTACAGACGTCATGATGGCACCTGGAGTCCTCCTATCTATCACTGACGCCTTAAGACGTCGTAAGGGCACTGAAGAGGAACATTAACAGTTGTGTTGGTCTCGTTAAAATGTATTTATGCCTATAGTCGATATCGGAATGAAAAGCAGCTAATCATTTTACTTCGTCCGCAATTCCGTATCACAAATCTGGCTACAGCAGCCAATCACAGTGTCCATCTGTCTTGGCGTCACGGCTAAGAAACGTGAGCCAACACCCGGTCGTGAAAAAGTAATCAATATACACCCTGTTCCAAAAAAGTAAGCTGTTTGATGTTTGATATTGATAATAACTTTGGCAAATGTGGACTGATTTTCGAAATTCTTTCATCGGATGATTCGTAAGAAAATTCTCTATGTATACATCACAAAGATTTCCACCTCACTTGCAATATGTTGCTACACTACCTTGTGAAAGTCGAAAATCCAAAAGTGCTACCATACTTTCACGTTGAACGTGACAATTAATATGTTTAACTGAAATTTAATGCGACATCTTGTGTAACCTGCCACAAAAACATCGCACTAATGGTTTTACTTAAATATGTGTACAACATACGAAGTATAGCCTAGAAAGAACGAAGACGGTGCGATGATAATCATGGTGAAAAAATTGCCATGATGTAACAATGTTCAACTGAATAAACTTCAGCTGTTGATCCGAGACGTCGTCTGACAGACTTAAAAATGTAGTCAGTCAGTCAATGTCAGCAATCTTGAGACAGTCTGTCTAACTACTATTAAATCAAGTCCTCAGAGTGTCCTCAGTAACATGTCAACAGTCTGTTGAGGTGCTGTCTAGGTCAGTGACATTTTTGGATTTTCGACTTTCACAAGCTAGTGTAGCAAAATATTGCAGGTGATGTGGAAATCTTTGTGATGTGTACATAGAAAATTTTCTTACGAATCACCTGGTGAAAGAATTTTGAAAATCGGTCCACATTTGCCAAAGTTGTTATCAAACATCAAACAGCTTACTTTTGTAACGATCCAGGGTCTTGCGTGTGTTGCCAATTAGTGGTTTGGCGGCTTTCCCTATCCGGTAAATCCGGGTCGACCTGTGTGGTCGAAGGTCCAAACACGTGGGAAGCCACT
>Ga0209149_1001351_pt1 | contig 12257 bp, 10 predicted proteins | sample WorMetTyACAVOLI2_FD_187423 | JGI IMG/M metagenome (GOLD analysis project Ga0209149, IMG submission 187423) | Marine gutless worms symbiont microbial communities from Max Planck institute for Marine Microbiology, Germany - Olavius algarvensis... ... | reverse complement strand
ATTGTCACCAGTAGGGGTGTAGGCGAACCGCCCGGCGCCCACGCCCAAAAATATTTTTTTTGTAAAATTTTCAAAAATGTCAGGATAATGACTGTGGGTTGTTTTTAGCCCATTTCAACTCTGTTGGAGGAACGCAATTGACCAGACGCTGAAATTTGTCCAAGAAATCCGATGACCACCGGCATGGTCTGGCGGGGGTCGCGAGACCCTCGCCAATAATTATTACACTATTAAACAATATCAAAATATGCGTCATTGCTCGGATCAATCTTTCGTATTCATCGTGAACGAACCGGTTCGATCAAGAGTTAGAGTAAGTCTAGCAAAGTGCAGCTTATGTTATTTGTGGGGGTCAGATAAGGTGGGTGGGTGGGTGGGTATGTTAATAATAATAATACAACATTTGTATAGCGCCATAATGTCCTATGCGGATACAGAGGCGCAATGTTGACTTTCAGTGGAGAGGTTCGGTCACATACAGCCTAATCAAAGTACTAGCATTCCTATACCTAACATCGGGTAGGTCAAGAGTGTTAAAATTTCAAGCGCGAAGCGCCAGAATATGAAGGCCTGGGAGCAAAGCCCCCAGTGGCATCCAGCGGCAAAGCCCCTGGAAAGGCGGGGTCGACGGCATTCAGACTTATTGAACGATGCTATGTGAGTTTTATGAATTTATTGTTCTAAACAACATGCAGCTAAAACAAAGAGAGAAAAAACTATAATAACATCAAACAATAATAAAAGAACAACAACACGAGGGCGGGTTGCTTCTGAATTTCATTTGATCCTTCAGTTACGGTAACTCCGGGTCGAGTTTCTTAATGGCAAAAACCTGTTTCTGCCAAACTTCAGGTATGAACTGGATTAAACCAGTCAAACTGGTAAAAACCAAAATGCCGGTATCATTCGATGGTACGAAGCAGCAGTTCGTTTCTTCCAGACCAGTTTACACCGGTTTAAACCACAGTTTAAACCGACGTTGGCAGGAACTTGCCAACCCTGCATTAACATAGATTACTTTTCAGTTTCAGTTACGAGAGTTTTCAGTTGTACTTAAAGACGGGTTTTAGAGCTTGTAACAACTGTAACGTTTCCATATGTGCAATATGTAAAACAACACTACATTTTTGTTTCTCTCTAGGAGTCAGAATTACAGTGTATTCAGAACAAGAGGTCAAAGTAATTTGACAAAAAGCGCCTCACGGGGGCCCATTCCCCGGTTAGGGGTCACCCCAGGGGGTCAAAAGTTGTACCATTGAATTCTTGGGGTAGGGTTTCCTATTAGTGTTCCATAGTAACTATAGGCCTAGGATGCACCGTTTGGCCACAGTGCACGCGCGTGACAACCAACCAACCAACGACCAACGACGTCACGGCACAGCCTATCTCAATAAGCGCCTCTTTTACTAAAGTAAAGTGAGGCGCTTAAAAATGCTAATAAACCTGCTAAAGTCCCCTATTCTACAATGGCGAGAGAAGTGGATAAATGATCCGGAATCCGTCTGCGGGATCCTATCACCACCAAAAAGTCAATCAATTCTTCCGATCGATAGGCCCGATCATATCGTCAAGTTTCAGTGAAATCGGCTGATTTACTTTTGCAGTAATCCTGCTCACAGACGGCATGACAGAAAGACAGACAAACACCACCGATAGCATAACCTCCTCGGCAGACGTAACATCAGATGCCGTACTCCTTGTGCAGTTCAAGCTGGCTATATATCGCTAGCGTTCACGTACGCTGCCATTGGAAGTTGACTGCGTTGTGTATAATGCAGGCGTGAGAGCGAGAAGTCGGGATGTGTTGGTTCAGCCCCAGCATGGAGGTCGACGCTGTCCAGAGCCGCTGACGCAGAACAAGTACTGCGCGTACAGTGAATGTTTTCAGTGGCAGGCGTCGGATTGGGGTCCGTGTCAAACAGAGGTGAGCCAGTCTTCTCGTTGTCTGTCAAGTGGCGTCACCACCTTCCACCTATTACAGGCCTATTCGATGGTCCGCGGAGCGTTATAAGCTTCCCCATCAGGCCAGAACACAGCGCCGACCGCCAGCGATTTGGGATTTTTAAAGAAAAATCTGTCCACAAAAAGTTAGTGGGTTTCTGCCATATCGGCAGTTAATTACCCACCTTAATAATCCTTACGATGCAACGTGCGTAACTCCGCTTGGTCGGATGACCCTAGCTGTGTCTGTCCACGTATTTCAGATTCGAACTCAGTAGATTTTACGTAAAAACTGAAATTATTCGTAAACTATCCAACTACTGTGTGAAAAAAGCAAGCTTAGCACGTCATAGACATCGATTTAATGGAGCCCCATGTGCTTGTGCGCGTGTGTCTGTTACTTTTAATTTAATTGGCTCAATATTGAATAATTATAGGAAATTATATGTGTTTTATCGAACAGTGTCATTGCCGATGATCTTTAATGACTTTTAAGGGCCTTTTCGGTTACTGATAAGTTACAACTTGCCCAGAGCCAATCAGAATGTGTAGTACACGACATAAATGCATTGAGCATGTGTTCATGATAATTGTATGACAATCTTGTCAAATGAAAATAAGAGAGGCTTCAGACAGACATATTCACCTGTAAAACAACGCTACGTCGCTTCTACGTCGCCGGTAGTAATAAAACACAAATAAAACTGTTTTATTTTTGTTTAATATTTATTTTTGTTTTAGTTGTAATCACGACTTAAGGCCCGTTTATAGCGACGCAACTCAACTCAACTCGACGTCGACTTAAGTTGAGTTGAGTTGAGTTGAGTTGTGTCGCTATAAACGGGCCTTAAGCTATAATATACTACTGTCTATAGAAAACCGAGGGTCTACAGTATCATGTTCCTTAGCCGAAATGCATAGATATTAGAGTCGAAGGTCTAAAGTGTGGATCACGCAGTAGTTTTGCAGTCTCCGGACCACGTGTCTGGAATGATCTGCCACCGACTTTGCGTTCTCCATCCACCACACTTAGCAGACTAAAGACAACACTATTTCACTTGGCCTTCGGGATCTGACTTTGCGATTTCGTGACTGTTTAGACCGTTAGAATTAGCGCCTTGTAAGTGTTCTAACTTACTTGCTTACTTACTTACTTACTTACTTGCTTACTAGGCTTCTGCATGTTTTAGAGCTTTTAACGCTAATTATATCAACTGAGTACATCGATAGAAGTGTAGGATTACATGTCCTGTGTAGGCGGACGGGTGTGGCTCTGCGACACAGACTCGTAACCTCACCTGCTTACGTCACGATGACGTCATCGTGGCTAACTCGTTCTGTTCTGTGTCAGCTGGTACTCAGATCGCGGTGAGCATGTTATTTTATTTCAATTCTTTGTAACTATGTTAGCAACATTGAATATCTTTGTTCACTATGTAGTGGTGGCAACGAGAAAGAGAAGAAAATCAAAGTTAACTATTTAACTAGTGTGATAGTGAGATATCAAGTCTCAGTTAACCTTTTAAAGGGCACATTAAAACCACAGAGCAACGAAGCCGTTATACAGCAATACGGTGATTGGTACACTGGCCGATGATGGGTGGGCTGTTACATTTGGTACAGCGAGGAGGAGCCTGGGCGGGCTGGAGCCCCGCCCCGTCCCCTCCTCGCCGTACCAAATGTAACAGCCCACCCATCAACGGCCAGTGTACCAACTTTATATTGTTTGATGTAGCAATATAATTGCCTCTACACTCTAAAGGGTTAAGATTGATACTAAATATCGTGGCGAAGTCTTGCTACATTTAAATTTCTCAAATTAAATTATATCACGCTCATCGGTTTATTTTTAGTTTTACATTTTAAATTTTTTTTGTTTATTCCGTGTGGTAGACTAAGCTGGCTACCCGTCAGCATATTACTGCACGTTAAATACACACTATATCGTATCGTATCATATTCATGCAAAAGTTATGACTTCTCATATTATGAGGAAGTGGTTACTACTCTAATATATGGGCAACCACTCACGAATCCATGCGATAACCGCTCTGGAGATTTCTCCTTGAGAAAATTGAAAAATGGCACTTAGCCAGACTCCTGACCATATCCGACTAGGAGGGATAATCTCCGGGGAGGTATCTCCCCACTCACATAATATATTTGCCTATTGATTTGGGGGAAAATTGGAGATAACTGGACCATTATCACATTATAACAATGTGAATTTCTCTACGCTGAATGCTTTCAAACGTTCAGTTGTACTTATAGACTTTTCTTTATTTTTGAAGTGTATTACAGAATAGTTTTTACTTGTACTTTTCTAGGGCAGCTATTAGTGGCGTCAGTGTCCTTGCTGTCCCGCTCGCTTTGTTTCGTTGCACGTATATTACTCTGTCGTGTTTTTGAGCCAATAAATTGATGATGATGATGATGATGATGTGATGATGATGATGATGATGATGATGAAGATGATGATGATGATGATGAAATGTCGCCAAAGACTGGTGCTGCCACCTAGCGAATGCTAATAAAACGTGCGGGGTGAGTTTTGTTTGGCCTTGCACCACTGATTCAATGACATTTTGACACCCCAGCTGGCTTTTGGGCGCGCTGTAAAATAATCTCACTTACTTACTTACTTACTTGGCTTCGATCAACGTAGTTGCGCTACGTCGGACCCGGTTAGTACTCGGATGGGTGACCGTCTGTGGACGGGTAAACCATTTCGTATGTAACCAGCCAACTAGGCCAACTCAGCCTTTCATCCTTACGGGGTCGATAAATCGAGTACCAACCTGCCCGGTTGGGGTGAAGGCGGAGCGGCCACCTCTGTCGGGTAGCAGATAACACTGTGTGATCCCATTTGACAAGCGGCGTCTCGTAGTTCTGAGGTGAATTTCACGAAGAACTATACGCTCCTTTACTTTTTTTACTTACTTACTTATTTGTTGCTACAGGTGGTACTGCCGTGCGTTGTGGCCTGTCCTAAAGACTGCATTATGTCTGATTGGTCGTCTTGGGGTCCGTGTCACTGGCCGTGCGATTCGCAGCTTCCATTTGGTATGTTTATTCATGGTACCTACACGATGGCGCAGAAAAAAATAACTAGCACATTAGTCCTGTAAACTGCGCTGATGAAATGTGCACTCCACACGAATTTCGGCATTCAAAACGTGAATTAGACATATCGTCGTATTTTTCGATAGTAATTCTCATAACAAATTTTGTGAAACTACATAATTATAGTAAACCTGATGTTAACAAGCGTATCAGAAGATCCAAGAAGAATCCCGAACTATAAAACGCTAACCCTAACCCTAGCTAACTGCATTAGGAAGAAAAACAGGCAAGAGATGATCACAGACAGACGAACAGATAGAGAAACAGATGGACAGCATCGTCGCGTAAAGCCCGCGTAGGCCTATTTGCGAGCGGGGGCTAATAAGTTTTAATGTAGGATTTTTTTAAATCAGGTTTAGTATATGATTTTTAAAATAAAGAATTTACGCTAAAGGCCCGTTTATAGCGACGCGGGGCGGCCACCTCTGTCGGGTAGCAGATAACACTGTGTGATCCCATTTGACAAGTGGCGTCCCGTAGTTCTGAGGTGAATTTCACGAAGAACTATACGCTCCTTTACCTTTTTTTAAAACTCAACTCAACTCGACGTCGAGTTGAGTTGAGTTGAGTTATGTCGCTATAAACGGGCCTTAAGTAACCAGATAATCGATAGAACGGTTTCAACATTAGCTCGATACTAAATCAAAATAATATTTATATAAGCACTAATGACGTGCGATAAAACGCATGTAAAATTATTATTATTTGTTATAGTTTAACTGACTTTTTTAAAGATAATTTTGTGCATACAGCGACTGGCGAACAGACACGAAGTCGAGTGGTGTTAGTACGACCAGATACACCAGGTGGCGCGCCGTGTCCACGTGACCGAGTCCAGAAGCGCACCTGTCCGGCCACTGGACAATGTACCTCGTACGCCTGGCACGCTTCCTATTGGTCGACATATGACGGAGGCGGAAATGACGTCAGAGTGATCACGTGTCAGCGATCTGACGGACTCATTGTTTACGGTGCGTTGTTGGCGTTAGCTGACAAACTTCGACGACTTCGTATTCAACTCACAGTTTAACAAGAAAAAGAAGTCCACAGGACATACAGGGCATTTACATGTGCCCTTAATACAGATACAAATGCAGATATTGGCAAATAAACGTTGAGTTGAGTTGAGTAGATAAAATACAAGTAATACAAATAAAATAAAAAAATATGGTAACACTGCAAACGGACATCGGTCAACTCTATCAAGCAGTCTTTCAAAAGTATTCAGAGAACGACGCTTCAACAACAGTATTAGGCAATGAATTCCACGTATCACAAATACATGCAGCAAACCTCGCCCCGTGTGCCTTATAAAAAATGACTTAGAAAACGAAGTAAATAAAAAAGATAAAAAAGTTATACCACCACGGGATTCGAACACACGACCTATGCCATAAAGCCGGAGCACCTTGCCCTCTGGGCTATGGCGGCAGTCGGTGATGTCGGTCTAAATGTGTAATATAAGCTAGCACATGTTAGGTACACGCCCGCGCGTGCGTAGACCAACCAATCACGGGGCTGCCACACGCACATGCATTATGCATGACCCAGCACGTGGTACGAATTGTATATATGCGATCCGGACAGTGGCGGCGTCAGAAGTTACTTCCAGCCGGTGCACAGCCGGGGCACTATAATCTCTAACGGGCATGACGTATGCCGAACACGTGGCTTACAGTGTCGTATGCCATGTTTTCGGCATACGACAGGCACACCACACTGTGGAACAGATACCACGATAGAGCGTGCAAAGCCGGCCCTGTTTTTCAAAACCGGGTTTCGGGTTGCACCAGTTCAACGTGCCTTCTTTGTGGGATGCACTGGCATTGAAAGTTTGTGCCCAGTGACTTTTCAAATGTTCTAAAAGGAGATCAGCTATCTCATTTTAGCAATTTCGCGACAATTACAATGAGATCGACTGTTGTGATTAGTGATGTCGTCCCTCCACGTTGTCGGTATAGTGCATGTGCGATAGGCCTACTGTGGTATCAGTCATTTCGTCGAGTGTCGAGAAAATCGGTGACTATGTGAGAAATGCTAATAAATCTCCTAAAATCCCCTATTCCGCAATGGTGACGTAAGTGGAAAAGTAATCCAGAATCCGTAAGCGGGACTGCGGGAGCGGATCACCACCACGTGTTAACCAATCCTTCTCGACAGGTAGACCCAATTATAAACTCAAGTTTCAGTGAAATCGGCTGATTTCTTTTGCACTTAATCCTGCACACAGACAAACAGAATTACAGACAAGCCGACCTGATCGCATACTTCCGCCTTGGTGGAGGTGAAAATATGGCAATGTATGTTATCACACATTCGTCGCAGGTGCGTGTCCCGAGGAGGAGAAGCCTGTGTCCAACGTTCACAGAAGTGCCTGTGTACCGCAGGTGCGTGTCCTGATGAGGAGAAGCCTGTGTCCAACGTTCATAGAAGTTCCTGTGTACCGACGTGCAGCGTGGAGCAGTCTCTGTGCCACGAGGGCACCTGCATCTGTAGACAGGGTCTCGAGGGAACCTACCTGCGTGGACAGCTGCAACACTGCAAGCCTATTCCTCTGGACGTCAGGCAGACAGGTAAACACATGTAAAACAAAGGACCAGAACGTCAGAGACGTTAGATTATCACAGGTCTGCGCGCTGCAGTGTGTCGGAATGCAGCCGTTTTCGAACTCGTCCGCGAGTTTTTGACTGCATCTTGCTCCCATAAAAATGCATGATGATAACTCAAACGGTTCACGAGTTGTTGCGTCGACGAACAGCTAAACACACCGTCACACACACCCACAAACAGACGCTACTGACAACAATACCTCTTTCGCTAAATGATCGCTGCGTGGACAGTAAAGATAACGAGTGAAGAACTTTTGAATGTATGTCCTTATAGTAAGTCCCGCCACAGGAGGCTTTACGCAACGGCGATGTCCATCTGTCTGTCTGTCTGTCTGTTCGTCTAGCGGCCGCCACCAAGGGTGTCACATATTTCTTCCCCGTGAAAAACTTTCGCGTAAAATTTACCTTGCGGCAGGGGATTACTCGTGGTTTCCATAAACGCGCCACACTTGTTTACTTTTGTGCCACTGTTTGGTGTAACGATAAATGAATAAAGAAACATAAATAAATAAATAAATAAATAAATACAATTTACCACTTTTCCACCAATTTTTGTTGTGTACGTTTTCTCTGCGATGAATGGTTGAAAAGAAAATGTATACACGTCAAAAATTAGTCGAAAAGTTGTAAATTTTATTCATTCATTCATTCATTCATTTATTCATCACTCCTTCACTCTTTCACTCCAGGCTCAAAACCTACCTTTTCAACAAATCCTTCTTTTTACCTACTGGACTGCCTCGTGATAACGGGACCGGACTGGACTTATTACGCTCATCATTTTATTTTTAGTTTCACATTTTAATTTTCTGTTTATTCCGTGTGGTAGCCTCACGATACCGGACCTATCATGCTCATCATTTTATTTTTAGTTTTGCATTTTAATTTTTTTGTTTGTTCCGTGTGGTAGACTAAGCTGGCTAGTACCCGTCAGCTTTTTACTGCACGTTAAACACACACTATCGTATCGTATCGTATCGTATCGTATTTATTCGTTTCTGTGTTCATTTATTCGTCATAGTGATGTGTCTGTACAGAGCCACAACATGACTCGAGTCCGACGTGGCTTTACATCGTCAGCGGCATCACGTTTGTCTGCATCATCGCTGCGTCCATCGCCGTTCTTGTCTGCAGGTAACATTTTCGTTCAATAGTGATTCATTTTTATTATTCTAGTTTCTGTTTTGTTCGTAGTAAGTAAGTAAGTAAGTAAGTAAGTAAGTATTTTATTCACGTCTTGTTCTGAATATTGCAATTCCGTAATTTTGACTTCTGACGTCATTTCAGTTTATTAGAATTTTAACTCTATACGACTTTTCGTTTTTAAGTTACAAGCTCGTACAGGACGTACGTACGGACAGACTGACAGACGGACGGATTGCAATGCATAACGGAGAATTTTACGCAGTGACCCTGTATAGTCGGGGCCACTGCTCTATAGGGTGCATGATAATTCACTTTGCCCCATCAGTAACCTGAAAGATATTGTTTGCATCTTCTGTCTTTGTTACGATGGCACAATTTTTGTAGTCAGTGCAACATTACAGTAAAACGGTTGCAGCAACGGTTGCAGCTGGTGTCATGAAACTTTCAGAATAGTTGCGCAATGGTTCCGCGATCATGCCGTTAAATTCGCCAGATGGCAGCGCCATGCAGTGGGTGCGGGGCGAGGTTTGCTGTGTCTGGTGTCAAACTTGTGAATGATTGTAACAAGTGTGGCGCGTTTATGGACCCCACGAGTAAGCCCCCGCCGCAACTATAAATGTCACGGGGATAGTGTTTCACGGGAGGCAACATACAGGGACACCGTTGGCAGGACTGCAGCTACGCGGCAGGGCTCGAACTCCGAAGTGCAATAAGAAAAAAACGAACGCCAACTTAGACAAAGAACAGGCAACAGACGAATAAACAGACAGACAGACAGACAAACAGATGAACAGCATGATTTGCGCGTAAAGCCCCCGCTTTGCGGTGACGGCGTAATAAAAGACTTTTGTGAATATGTTATATTGTAGCCGGCAACAGAGACGCAATGACGTCACGAAGAGTTCGGCTAACGGTCAGGCTCAGTGTTCGCCTGGATTTACGGACACCTGCCGTAACCATGACGACGAAGTTCTTCATCTAAAATACGACGAACAAGTCATCATCAATGCTGGCATGCGGCCGTACGCCGAGTACCATAGCAGCCTACTGCGACGACCAATGGACGTCGAGCATTGCGATCACGTGACTTCGCTGCCTCGCGCCGCCGTCAATGGCTGTACGGCTTTGACTGAACTTCACCGGAATAGTTTCGGATAGCGCGCCGTTTATCTGCCATATCAATTATATCCACTAACGAACAAGTATATCGGAGTCCATACGATAAGCCCCCGCTCGCTGCCAGGTGCTGACACCTGGTGAATGACTTAAGAAATTTCACAGGCGACAGACAGACGGACGGACGGATGAACGGACAGACAAACAGAAGGACGTCGCTATCGCGTTTTAAAACCCTCGCATTTGGCCGGAGTTTTGGTGGGTTTTCTAACCGTATAGAAAGCCTGCTTGACAGCCACTTTCGGTGGTAAAATGCCAAAATATATGTCACGTGTTAGCGAAATCTGGGCAGACAAAAAATAAGGGCTTTAACCTCCGCGTGTATTTTGTGCTATGGGCGTTGGAGACTATTATTTTTTCACTACGTCTCGATGTCCCGATGTCTGTCCCGATGTCTCATGCCAACGTCGGCATTTTTTCGCTTCTCACGAACTCTGAACGGACTTCGATGAAATTTTAGGGAGGTAATCACTAGCAGCAAGTTGCAGCAACAGACGAACTAACTACATTTTTGGCGAAATTGAACCAGGAACAAGGGAGAAAATTCACAATACGACAGAAAATTCGAATCGACGTCAAACTGGTGCTGCGAATTGCGACTGACTTCACAAATTTCGCAGTACATATACGGCACGCTACGTCCGCAGGGCTGGCGAGTCCATTACATGCAATGTCACGCATACAGCGACGGAGGCGTCATATGACCGCACGCGGTCTTTAGCTGTCTCGTTAACTGTACAAGCACCTCCGTTACTGTCCACTGCGGACAGAAAGACGTTATTTGACAGATTTTAGTATCTTTTCTTAACTTAAAGCCAGTGAAAAATAAGAACATCGTGAATGAGACAAGAACAACCGTCGGTCACTGTGCCCCTTGAAGTTCCACCAGTGAGCGAATTACAGAGATTTAGCTCGTGTCCTAGGTGTGGGAAAATGTCCGGGGAAAGTGTTCGAGGAAATGTACATATGGAAATGTTCTACACTCAGGCTGTCATTGAAGAGAAGCAGGGGAGAGAAGAGGAGGGGAGGAAAGGGGAGATAGGACAGGAAAATAGGGGAAGCTTACTCACTTGCTGTAGGGCTGATGGATGTCCGTGGCTGGAAAGATACGTTTTAAATGCTTACGTCATTACGAAGTTATCTGTTATGTTTCGACACATCGATAGTTTATTTTCCATCAGTTTATTGTCTGATTTGATACGAAGCTTTTGAATGCTCTGTCGTATTTCGCAGCGTTAAGCCCAGTGCACAGCGGAAACTCAATTTAGCTCAACTCAATGCGATTTCCAGTTGAGTTGAGTTGAGTTGAGTTTTGCGCTGTGGATTTGGCTTCACAAGACTGAAATCTCTGCAAGCTGCATGTGGGCATTGTTGTCATGCTTCGGTGTTATTAGAGTCGATGTTATTCTATTTTGTAATATAATTTATTAAACATCTATCGGGCAGTTCATTTATTCAGCGACACTCCAATATGTTGCACTTGCAACTGAGTTTTCGATACTACATGGTACCGTACAACAAGAAGCTCTGCTGTTGCAGAGAGGCCGCGCGATGCTTCATGTCTGACAGTATTTAGCTTCAACAGTACAACACCTTGAGCGCAGTCTTTTATTATTACTTTCTTCGGCTTCAGATTTACCGATGCGTAGAATTAAATTTTGTTCTTGCTCTGTTGTCGTCGGCGTAACGTCGAGACTTTCTGTCATAAACAAGATTCCCTGAGGCGTGGCGCGGCGGCGTTTGTTGATCGCGGGAGACGGACGACGCATAGATGCTACAGTATAATCTATACTCCACCGTCAAAATATTGACGACATGCGACGGTCCATCAGTGATCGATGCCGAAGCCAGATATTGGTCGAAAATTGTGATTTTTGCCCAGTCAGGGAGTCCCAGTCGGAATATTGCCAGAACGTTTGGTGTGGAAAAACTAGAATGATGTGGCTACCCGACGGTGAAAAAACTGAAGATACATTTATTCGTTTTGACAGAATACACGAACTTGATGGATGGACGGACAGACGGACACCGCACGACGGCGTAGGCCGCGCTTATGCAAGCATCGCGCGGCAAAAAAATGTAGAGAGACTTTGGATCTGACGTCAAGGCTTCAGGATGATCTGGATACATGAACGCGTTTTCACCTGGATGCATGACGAAGTACAGAGCAACTGTAGAGAACGTGCGTCTTATATCAACATTAATACAAAAAACCTTCGAAGTGTTATCATTGTTAAGGGTCACTGTTCAATGACACATCTA
>Ga0209149_1001350_pt1 | contig 12257 bp, 5 predicted proteins | sample WorMetTyACAVOLI2_FD_187423 | JGI IMG/M metagenome (GOLD analysis project Ga0209149, IMG submission 187423) | Marine gutless worms symbiont microbial communities from Max Planck institute for Marine Microbiology, Germany - Olavius algarvensis... ... | reverse complement strand
AGACAGAATGATGATATGTGGAATCGTTTTGAGACAATACCGGAACGTTACAGACACAGGCGCGTTACAGACGTCATGCTCATGCCATATAGCCAACCGTCTATATAGATAGACGGTTGGCTAAAAACTGACTAGGGCCTACCCGAATGGTTGCTGAATACATATTCAGCATATTTCCAAAGTCGTCTGCCATCGGGTAATTATTGTTATTGTAATTTATGTGCAGTTTTTTCTTTGTATACTTTTTTTCTGCTTGTTTTAATGACTAGGCTACTCAATTATTTTTAGGTTAGGCCTGCCGTGTTATTTTCTTATCGTCTGTTACAGAGACTGTTCTGGAATTTAGTGAGGACAGCATTTCAAGAATTTTTTTTCGAGAACAATTTGTGGTCTTCAGTATTTTCGTGTTTTGTTAGTTTGGATATTTCTGAGTTGTGGTTTTGACCGGGAGACGTGCAAAAAAAGCTGATTTGTATAGTTTTGTGTCTAGATGATGTCGCCCATGTAGCTCTTTATATACAGTGTAGTTTTACGTCATTATTCCAAAATTGTCATTTTTACTGATTTAGTTTTTTAGTTATTACCTGAAGCATTCCCGTACGCGCTACGCTGTCATTACCTCCGCAAAGCGACTGTAATGATTTCGTCGGCATTATTTTCTGGCTGTTATCAGGATTGCTAAGCAGTTGTGAATGAATTTTCAACTGTTTGCTAGATGGCTGGCCAAAACTATACTGTTTATCTGCGGTTTGACGACGCTGTGCTAAAAGGGGTAGTTGGCTATATGTAGCATCACGAAGACCAAAGATACAGAGGCGCTCAGAAGATGGAGAGCTAAATTTAGCAAAGATCACAGCTCGATGCAGTCGACTTACAAGTAAGAACTCCGCATACCACTGGGCACAGACACAGTTCTGTTAATAAAGAAAATAAAATGGTTCCTTCCTCTAGACCAACATCACATCTCGGATGTGCAGTTAATTCACACTACTGAGTACGCCTTTGGGTTGTATGCAGCTGTTTTCAATCACCTAAAAGTTACAAAGCTTTTAAAGTTGACCGTCGAAACATACTTGGCCATACGGCGGGCGGCTCTGGAGGCAAATGCCCCAAACCGTACATTTTTGGAAAGACATGAAATGCTCCGATGCAGTTTTCGCGTAAACCATCCTGGTCAAAGTTAAGTAATACTCGAAAACATGCAAAAAACGCAACATACTTGGGCCCAAGCGGGACATCTTGGGGGCAATCGCACCACAGCTTGCATTTTTGAAAAGCTCCCTCTGCATTCAGTTAAAAAAAGAGTCACTGATTTACCGTTTTGGAGATAGGCTGCTAATCGTGGTAAGAAATTAGTTCCTAGAGACCAAACTTCAGAACCATGACCATTTTTAGGTCTGGAATTTGATGTCCCTGGGAATGACCCCAAAATGCAAGGACCCACGGGAGACACTGATATACCACCGTGCAAAATTGCACGCTGATCAGTTGCTCTACAGGCAACAAATCCTTAACCGGACAAACAGTAAATCCTTACATACTAAAACCTGTGACGGGTAATAATAATAATCCTGATAAAAGATAACGTAAAGCGACACCTCTTGTCGACTGATTGCCAAATTCTATCCCAGTCCTACACATTTTACTGCAACTAGTTACAACGTCTGCTTGCTTAGTCCAAGGCAAACTATCATGCTAAGATTCACTGAAACGCAGCCACAGGTTTCTGCAGCAGCTTCAATGACAGAAAACATTCACACAAATGGATAGCTGTATCACATGAGCTTCTGCACAACATACATTCAGGCAAGATAACAGAACGATAGTAAGTAAGCAGACTGGCTGTCTGTCACTATACTGTATCTCGAAAACACTGGACCCCTACGATAATTTGACATAACTTGGATGAAAAGTTGTTCAATTTACATAAAATTTCAGAGATAAAATGTCTGTTCAATTAATTCTTAATTAAACCTCAACGTTAGAAAACAGTTGTGTTTACAGCAGCGTACCAACTGAAGCAGTTGCCACAGCAGTGCCTAACTGTGCATAATTCTACAGTTTATGAACAGAAAAGTTAATCTTTTAACACGTAGTGTTTCTATCAGAACAATGTGCAAGTTACAAGTGTTGAAAGTGCTGTCCTTTGGCCTTGACATGTCAGCAAATGATTTCACCACGATTCATTTTTTAATAAAAATATATCTTCACTCAAAAACCATTTCTGACTACACTTCGCCGTTGTCTGCTACTGCTGTTACAGAAACCACATAGCTGGTTCAATGCTACCATACCATACCATACCATCCGGGCTGCTGTGGTCTAGATTTGCCACAAACAATACTGAGGCCAATTAAGATGGCCCAATGTGCAAACCCTGCCGGAATGGGAAGGAAGGATAGGGAGTGAATCCAGGCGTAGGTGGTGCGCTGCTACTGCCACTTTTTTTGCTGGAAATGCGTGTGTGTAGTGTGTGCAAGGGAGAAGGATGGTGGATTGAAGGGCTTGTGTCTATTATTTTACGAGCTAGACCTGTACATTGGGTTTCACTGACGCCATGCACCGCTTATAGTGCTGGAGCCGGCCTCATCTGTTATCCCAACGCTGGCTCGCACTAGAGGTTTGGGCGCCCTTAAACCCGGATCTAGTGGTCTATCACAGATTTAAGAGGACACAGACGGACCCCTTCTGTGCCTGTCCAAGATATTAATCTCAGAACATGTGCTTAGTTGGCCTGCGTGTATGACAAGCCACCGGAGCCTGGCGCTGAACCCAGACCTCCGGAGCCTGGCGTTGAACCCAGACCTCCGCAGCCTGGCGCTGAACCCAGACCTCCGGAGCCTGGCGGCCACAGAGGCCAAACTCACTGCAGCGAGTGACTTATGCCACTGTGCCACCAGGGCAGGCGTCCGCTTCAATGCTAATTTAAGAACTTTACCACAGTCAACTGAGAACTGAATAAGGCTTCTCTCTACCTATGGTATGGTATGGTATAGTAGGGTTTAACGTCCCACTCGACAAAAGTAATTAATGAATAATAAATGTTCTGATTTGGTGAAGTTGTCACATTAATCGTAGGGGGTCCAGTTTTTTTAGACTCAGCATATATACAGGAAACAAAACTTAACAGACGAACAAAGACGAGTTCGTTCGAAGCTACAATATTACATTTACAATTATCAATATCGTCACTGCATACAGTAACTGCACGATTTACAGTAGAGTATGTTAATTACCACCACACACTTTATGATAGTTCAATTCTAGCTTTCACCAACAACTGTACAGCAACGCAAATCTTACTAGCGTCTGAATATTATGTATCGTAAATCAAAATCTTACACAACTACCGTACACGTCTCAAGCACTGCATCTGCATTTTATGGATGCTACTAACGATTAAAAATTGTGACAAACTAATCCAATGGCTGTTTATTAAGCAACTGATAAATATGAACAATTTTGCAAAAACGTATTAAATTTACTAACTTTTAAGTCACACACAATTTCACCTCACGGCAGTGATGCTGAGCTTAATATTAAACAAGACTTTTAACAGTCATAAAAGTTATTCTTGAATATCACAGCAAATTGCAGTATACGTGGTGTTCGGAAAATAAGGAACCCCTATTTTTCTTGCATAGCTCTTTGAAAGATTAATTAATTTCTATTTACAAATAATTTGTCTGTTTGTTAAATATTCTTGGCTAGCACAAACATAATAAAAAGTCAGTTATGAGTACAGTTATAGATATAGTAGGGTTTAACGTCCCATTTGACACATAGGTCATTTCGGGGACGATTTTATGGGTCAGGTGACCCCACCTATAGTGTCACGGCACTGAAGGACAATAGTTAATTAGTTTTCAACCACATCAAGGGCTAATCCCACCAGGCTCAGCTCACTAAAAGGTAAAGAGAAGAGTGTAAGCAAAAAAAACAGCACAGTGAAGACCAAAGACACAGAGGCGCTTGGAAGACAGAGAGCTAAACCAAGTAAGGTGAAAGCTCGATACAGTCGACTGACCTGTAAGAACTGCTTGTACCTTTGCGCACCATTATAATAGTACACAATACTGTAACACAGTGAGAGTATCTTTTTCAATATTCCCCTTCCTGGAGACCAACATCACATCTCGGATGTGGCCAAGTGGAAGTATATTATACAGTCTCAGACTGGCTAGACACGACAGCAATGAATGACATGCAGGTAGCATCCGACCACACATCAGCCGCACAACAGCAAACATTATAACCAAGTTAAAGATCTTGCACTCATTTCCTTGATCGGTATCTTTAGCCAATCAAGACTTCATCTTCTGGATGGTCAGCTAGCTGGTGACACACGACTGCCATTAACCAGCTAGCAGGCAGTCAGCTGAAAACTAAATACTACAATATATTTCTCAGTTCACGAAGTTCTGCTGTGAAGTAAGTATAGACCTCCGTGATCCGACGTGTAGTGACGAGTCTTTCAGATGTTCAGTGAAAACATTCTTGTTCGCTAAGTACTAGTGTGTCCAGCGCATTAGAGGTTATTCTATGACGATGCGCTATATAAATCGACATTATCTATCTATCTATCTATCTATCTAGACATTGTAACAGTTTCAACGTGTTGTAGCTCGGCTTTAACTCTGACAAGATTACTGCACAGTTTTAATGTTCAACTTCCAACTGCATCAACTAACACAATGAACAGCTAAACGTGTCAGTAGGTGTTTCCATCTCGTCCAACATCACACCAGGTCTAATGTCAAACTTCAACATAAACCGACAAGACCACAAGAAAATGAAAGAGCACTGTTGAAGAGCACTGCAAAACCACGATGACATCATGACACCAGACATTCGCAACGATAACGAGCATATGTGCATTAAACACAAAACTTCACATTGCAATTGCTTACTATACTAGACACGTAGTATTAAGTATATACATTATACACTGTGAATGGAAAAAAGAACCGTTTTATTTTCTTCATAGTTTTGTCTTTTGTAAAATATTCAATGTTAGCAGCGATGTAAAAAGGATGTTAGTAAAAGTGCCATAGTGCCATTACAGCAACAGAATTTAGGTTGAAGATCAATATTTAAGCAAATGCTTGTAACTGCAAGTATGAAGCAGACCACTTTCTTAAGATGTTCACTGACACAGGAAAGAGTTCTAGCGGATTAAACACTTAACAGTGAAAACTACATTACTGGCATCATTGACTCATGTCCGGGTTGTGGTCGACGACACACTGATACACCCAACTGCAAAGATCAGCAAAGTTAAAGTTGTCGCACTGACTTCATTGATCAATGTATTTGGCCTATCAAGTCTTCATCTTCTGTCAAAAAAGCATCTTAAGCAATCATTTTGCTACTTTTTCTTACCCACTCACAACCATTTAATGAGATGTTCATCTTCAACAGTAAAGCTCACTGCTGTAGTAGCACTTTTACTAATGTCCCTTTTACATCGCTGCTAACAAAGAATATTTAATGAAAATAGAAAATTCAGCATTCCCTCAACTACACTGTCTGAAATTTTCATTTAACTTGGCTAATATAGCTAGTAGCTATGAAGAAAATAAAACGGTTTCTTTTTTTCCATTCACAGTGCATAAGTAGTTGTACCCGTCAGTCTGTAGCGGGAGCATTATAATGGCTATCATGTCGATCCCGCTGTCTGCCAAATGTGTGTCCTGTTCCCACACCGGCTCACGTGCAGGACAAGCAACACTGGCACGCTGGTCGTAGGACAGCACGAGGATCCAGCACATTGTCCATTCAGGCGAGTCCATTCCTATGCCACCATGGACTTACTCACCTGGAATAGCTGGCAGTGCTGGCAAGTCCATTATACAGATAATGCTATGGGGGCATCAAATGACCTTTAGCTCTCTATAATTATTATTATTTATTAGTAAATAGTAAATACAATACTTTTCATCACAAAGTGTACAATACTCAATAACTACTACTATCAGTTGTTAAACCCGACTACTTGTCTGCAGTTACTCTACATCATCCAAAGGTCTATGAAAGCACAACATGTTGGACTGCTGGAGCATGTCTGTGACAGGTCAGACACCACTAGTATACGTATAGCAAGGTTTAGCCTCTCGCTGACACATTATAGGTCATTTTGGGGACAAGACGACCCAACTAACAGTGTCATAGCACTGAAGGACAACGGTTAGCTGCAACCATTGAGTGACAGTATCAAAGCACAAAGGGTTAATTACAGTGGTTTTAAGCAGCAGTGTTGCATCCCGACTAAATTCTGATATAATATGAGCGGCAGTAGAACAAGTCAGAGAAGGAATGAAATGATCGAGACATGTCAACAGCACGGTTCACAGTGTCGGCTGGCAATACATCGACAGACGATGATAAATCATTTTTCGCAATTATGTGGCACGGGGAAGAGACGGAACATCAGAGGCTGAAGCCGAACAGCTGACTGGCTGGCAACGTGCATGAAAACTGGATGTCACCGGTGTCGGTCGTGGTTATTCCATTCATTGAGTAACTCAGCTTGAATTTCAACCGAACTTTGTCTTCCTACAACAAACAGGTCAACACAGCCAGCTAGTCACAGCGCAGCCGGCCAGTACCATATTTACCACACACATCAATAGCTCATCGTCACTACGAGTCTTGTTTGTACTTATTAACCCTTCAATTGCCACATTAAAGGTGCACTCCAGTCACAAAAATGAATCAGCCAAAACTATACTCGCTGTGTAGTGTATGTATATACAAGTTATTTTAGATAGTTAAATTAAATTTACTCCGCTTGTGTGGCGAGAAAACAATTTTAAAACTTTTTATTTTCGAAACTGCCGAGTACCAGTTGTCATCGTATTTATTGTATTACTCGTGGTTGCGGGATTCCATAGAGTCGTACAACGTAAATTGTAAACAAAACTAAACTGAATACGGCTATTCTATTAGTACCTCCGTGATTAATACGTTGCAGCAGTTATGGAATTAATATTCTTTCATGCCAGCAGACAAAGTATGTTGCCGAAAATTAACGCGTTTAAACAATATTACCTACGGTAACAGGAACTGTTTTCCTCGCACATGATGACATTGTTCGTTATGGTAAAGGCGTACCAACTCAATAAATTAAAATAGTACCTTTATGGTGGTTCTATTTTTAGCACAAAATATTGAAATAACAAAGTTCTTTTTATAAAATCTGCTTGACTAAAAAAATAATATAAAGTTTTGTAAAACTTGTACATAAGTCGTTCATTAGTTGAAATAAAAAAAGTGCGTTGGAGTACACCTTTAAAACCGCAGAGCAATGGACCATCATATAGCAATACACTGACTGGTACACTGGCCGTTGATGGGTGGGCTGTTACATTTGGTACAGCGAGGAGGGGATTGGGCGGGGCTGCAGTCCACCCAGGCCCCTCCTCACTGTATCAAATGTAACAGCCAGTGTACCAACTTCGTATTATTCGATGTGGCAATATAATTGCCTTCTTCACTTACTGCAAACCACTCCATATCATTTTCCTCATTCAAATGCAGACTTGTCGATCTCCGTAGATGGTGATGCAATGGTCAGGGTGTTAGAAGGTCAACTACAGGCCAGCCTGCTCTCTCACTGTCATCTTGTAGCACAGTGACACACTGGTTAAAGGAAAGATAAGCAAATTTATATAGCACCTTTATAGTGAGCAACTCACTTCATCATCACCATCATCATTTATTTATTTTGCTCGAATATATCAAATATACACGGCAAATATATCGTTATAATAATAACATGAGTAGGGCACACAAGGCATACAGCACTTACAGTAGCCCTAGTAGCCCTAAAGTAGAATTTTCAAGTGAGTAAGTAAGTAAATAAGTAGAACACAGATTTATAGAGCATGTCGCTGTGAAACCTCTATACAGAGGCGCTTAGATGATCGAGAGCAAAACCCGAGCAGAGCAAAGCCCGCCATAGTCGACTGACCTGTGAGAACTGCTCGTACTTTTGTGCACCATTATAATAGTACACAATACTGTAGCACAGAGACAGTTTTGTTAATATTCCCATTCCTCTCGATCAACATCACATCTCAGATGTGGCCAAGTGCAGGTAAAGCAGGTAATAAGCAGGGATTTGTGTATCTCAGGGAGGCTGCAACTAACTGACATATATGAACTCAAGAAAGCACATGACTGTACCTGAACAGGTAGTGCAATCAGCATCACCTGTGTGATCGCTGCGGCAGGTAAGATGGGATTGTACGCTGGCAAGTCGGTTGCTGAAGCAGGCTGCAGTTTTATCCTCATCACCTGCAATAAACAATCCACTTAGAACAGAGACTAGGACGCAACGTTACAGAAAATTGGACTTACCTTCAATACAGTGCATCTCAGTGGTTATGTCAATTAACCAAATACCTAGATTTGATTTCTGCTCAGACCTGTATGTAATTAGAATTACACACATCAATATCAGAATTACAATTACTGCACGAGATGCACATCAGTCTGAGTTGTAATCAGACATGGAATTCAGTCAAAACTGTTCAAATGCTCCAGAACGTCTGTGCCCTTCAACAGTGAAACAATGGTAAACAATAGCAATTTTTTTCACTACAGCAGTATCCAGCAGCTGCATTGAAGTCAAATAACATCAGACGAGGCAGAGGCCGCGTGTCAGTCGCCACATTATACGACGACAGACCATCTCTGAAATGATCAACGACGGCTCAGACAGTCAGTAAGTGATTGAGTAAAGTGCCAAAACTGCTAAACAGCCACAGCAGCGCCGGCCGATAGAACAAACAAAGTGACTAACTCATATAACAAACAAGTCTGTCTTGAAGTTGTGTTGAGAACTGCCCACTGTCTGTAGACGTGATCGCAGACTGTTCCAGGTACTGGGCCGTTGAAAGCAAAGTTGTGCCGACGTGCTGTTGTCAGCACTTGGATCATTCCAGCAGTCACCAGTCACAGATGCCGGCGACATGACACACTGGCCACAAAGTCTCCGAGTTACGACAGAGCCATGCAGGAGAACAAGCTCTTTAACCAGACCAACCTTAGCTATATTTCCGTCTGATAGCTCCTACCTATACCGGCGATGCAGTTTACGTCTGATGTCTAGAAATGAGATTGATGAAATGTTTTGTGCTAATGTCAGCCATTTGTTTATTTTATTTTTATCCTTCGCACCCTGTGGACAGAATTCATTATAAATAAACAGAGACGTCTCAATGACGATGCAGACCTTTGGCACAGCTGCCTGGAAGCTCAAGTTCTTTATAGGACTTGTGTTTGTGCTCATTGTTGACACAGCCATCACCTGCACGTCAGGCCGTGGCCGGTCCTTTCCAAAGTGTAGTAAGATCCTTATTCCATTTTTATCATATACTACAACTGGAGCTAATAACCCTGAAGACAACACAACATCACAAGTGTTGCATTCAACACTAAATTATAGTCACAGCACAAGTCACTACTGTCAGCTAATAAATTTACGTCAAAAAGCTCTAATAAAATCAAGTTTTGCTGATAAATACCAGACTAATTAATATGTAATTAATACGTATTAATATGCACGGGAATGAATTCGCCTGCCTGCTGGCCTATAGTCATTGTGGTTGGTGTTTAGGTGATCACAGAACAGTGGGACAGACAGGTTAAAATGTAATGCTGTATAATATAATACTTGTATGCAACGTAAATAACCAAGCCACCGCGGTGTATAACTAGTATACTTTGGCAGGTCCCAGGGCCAGGTTAATTGGATTCTATATTGAACGACATCCAGCGTCACTGCATCTGAGACACTCGGCACCTTCAAGCGTCGCCTGAAAACGCATCTTTTTATCACGTCATCATCTTAACTTTTACCCATTTGCGTTTACCGGATTTTATTTTGCTGTTTCATTTGTAAAGTGTTCCTGAAGTAATTTTTACTCAATGACACTCTAATAATACTCGTTCAATAATAATAATAATACTGAAGACATCAAGGTTAGTAATCACTAACCTGGCTGAATGGTTTCAACTGGTACAAAGACATCAGTCAGAGGCTGTGGTTGATTGACGGGTGTCAGCGACGCTGCTACGTCACCCACAGGTAACAATGTTGCATTAGCAGTGCTAGCTGTTGATGTAGTGCTACCAGCCGACATCCTGGCCAGCTGGTTCAACGGCGTTTTGCTCACAGCACTGTGACACATACACAGTAGACTGTAATATCACGACATCACTCAATTAACAGTTAATACCATCTGAGCTCTGCGAGACCAGTTTCATCAAGGCACTGTTACGTGCTAACTTCAGACTGGTTTCACTAGTGCATTATCGTCGTTTCTGGCATGCAACTTTAAGATTGCATAGCGCCATACGTCGACATCATCCTCCACAGAGGGCAGTTCTGAGCCAAATCTACTGCTTCGGGGAGCGTAAGGTGGTGTTGTTTTAGATCCTGTTGGATGGTGTTGAGCCACGTGATGCGGGGACGACCTCGTTGTCTTCTCCAGTCTGCTGGAGGAGAAGCTAGCAGGATCCTCTTGGCATCTGCGTTGTCGTCCATGCACATAATATGCCCAAACTGGGTAAGGCAGCGTGACTGGATTATAGCAGTGAGTTCGGGTTGCTTCGTTAGCCTCCATACATCATCGTTCCATACATATTGGTACCATTTGATGCCAAGCAGCATATGCAGACACCACTAGTCGAGTGCATCGACCTTACGTGCGTCCGTATTAGATATCGCCCAGCAGTCCAAACCATACAGAAATATTGGTAAAATACAGGTGTTGTACAGCTTCAACTTCGTTGAGATGGCAAGCCGTAACCTCCAAAGCTGATATGGCTCAGAACCGCCTTCTGTAGAGGATGATGCCGATGGAGACGCAATCTTAAGAGCTGTATGCCAGAAACGACGACGACTAGACTACTAGCTGACACTCACAAAACATTCGGATTCCACGAGATAGTGTGATAGCAGACTGAGGCCAAGTTATACCTTAATGCCAACTTCACACATAGTCCACTGTAAAATGGAGCAAAAGAATGATTGGAACTGGTTTATATATTTGCCGAAGTTATCACAAAATACAAGCGGCACATTTATTATTGCCAACAGTGTAGTTAACACAGTTAAATAAAGAGACTGTGAATGACGACTCACGTGACGGTGGACGGCTGAGTTCTCCAGTCGGCGACTGTTGTCACGCCAACCAACGACTCTTGCAGCACTGACTTGCCTAGAGCCTCCAGGCTATCAAGACCACTTGCAGACTTCCACTCGACGTCACTCACTACAACGTAACAAGTTAGTAACTGCACACGCTGTGTCTGCTGACTAGTGGCAGCATTAGACTTGAATTAGTCAATCAACGGGTGACTCTAAGTTTCCGCTAAAACCAACATTTTAAACTAAGGTCTTAAACCAAAGCTTAATCAGAACGTTAAATCTGGTGTTAAACCGATGCTGAGATTAACTCTGGCTGCACACAGACAAGCTGCACAATTACTGCTAAGTTAGGCCGCATTGTGTTCAACTGCTACTAGGGTTGCAGTTTACATTACACTGCATTCGACATGCTGCTACATCACATACTCTTGGTTTGTCTGTTGCTGGTGAATATGACGAGCAGGTGTTGGCTAAGGTGCTGGTGGATGTGTGGAAGCACTGGACAGTAGTGCCAGCTGACACCCAGCAGCAGCAACTGATGATGATGAGGATGATGAAGGTGATGATGAGCTAAGATGCAACAAGCCGAAGTCACGCAATAGCTCACTGGATGTAGACGCCGACTGCGGAACAGCTCCATCTGTAAATACTTCCAGCAACGCGGTTGAAGACGGTGAACTGAAGGTAGTAGATGATGATGCTGTGGCAGTGTTTCGTGGAGTCACCAATGCACTCGGCAGTAAACTTGGCTGCAACAGACTTGATGTCGTGTTGGCGGCGGTGGCAGCTGTTACAGTTGTTGACATGTGTCGTAATGCACCGTCTCCACTAGCAACCTGTCTAGGCAAACATACCACATCATTAATTCACCTCTGTGTACTGCCTAAGATGACAGCAATATAACCGTCACGAGACCCACAACAGTCACGAGACCCACAACAGTCACGAGACCCCACAACAGTCACGAGACCCCACAACAGTCACGAGACCCCACACAGTCACGAGACCCCACAACAGTCACGAGACTCACAACAGTCACGAGACTCACAACAGTCACGAGACTCACAACAGTCACGAGACTCACAACAGTCACGAGACC
>Ga0209149_1001349_pt1 | contig 12259 bp, 7 predicted proteins | sample WorMetTyACAVOLI2_FD_187423 | JGI IMG/M metagenome (GOLD analysis project Ga0209149, IMG submission 187423) | Marine gutless worms symbiont microbial communities from Max Planck institute for Marine Microbiology, Germany - Olavius algarvensis... ... | reverse complement strand
TCCAGTGGCCTGGATTTCGTAGAAAGGCCCCGCCTACAGTATGACCCGGACCCTGGATGGCCTTGAAAGTGCGTTGGCTGTTCTCGAACTGTCATCCCCTCCCTACTGTTGCATTTCTAACGAACCTGCGTGACACCCTTATCTGCGACATAATAGTGATGTCTTGCAGAACTGAAGCAGAGAGCTGAAAGCTTGACCATTTGCTTGTTCTTGCAGCCATCAGTCAGTGGTGTCGCCGAATCTCTGCTTGTCAGGGCTATGGACATTCTGAGCACATTCTGTGATGGATTCGTGGTTCAACGTGTTGAGTTAATGCTCAGTAAATTTCTGCACTTGTTGTTTTAATGTGTTGCCACCAAAATGTAACTTGCAGTAAACGTTTTACGAGGTATGGGCATTACGCAGGTGAGGTGGAGACAATCACAGCCAGACTTGCAATTAAATCTCCAAAAATTAGAGCATTTAGCTACGGTTTGACGATGCTGTGCCAAAAAGTAGTTGGCTTTGTTTTTTTGGTGGACATACTGTAAAGTGTGTCATTTCAGTGACAAGTGTTTCCAGGCAATCATTTGCACTGGTAATAACAACCGAACTGGCATACTTAACAAAAAAGAAAATACTCAAAACACACAAAAAACTAACTACCACAAACAAACTGGTGCTAGTTAAGAAAAGGATGCAGGTTGGTTGGTTGGTGTTTAACGGCACTTTCAGCACAAAAAGGCTACATCGTGCCATGCGAAAAGTAAAAGTCTGTTAAAGATATTAATTTCCGATAAGAAGTAAAAAAATATGTTGTTTAGGGTATTAGTTAAAATCTGAGAGAGCTTGAAAGTTGTGACAAGATGATCATGATGAAGACGAACAACTAAAAAATAACAGTAACTGAAACTATAATATAAACATCAAAACAGTTCATATGAACTGCTTTGTTTAAAGGTTAATGGACCCTCATGCAGCCGTGTCTTTGTGGAGATGTACTCCTCGACAAAATGCATCATTGGATACGGCCTGGCTAGCCAATTACTTGGCAAAGCAGTCCAGACAAACTACGCTAACTGAAATAATACACAAAACAAAAAACCTAAAAAACTAAACCTAACGAAACCTGGTTCAGGAACGCCTTTTACGCCATCCGGCCAGGAAACGGATTGGGCCTATTCTGTAACAACAGTGCCCGGGATCAACACGGGCCAAAAAGATGCAGAACACACAAAAATTACATCAACCATCATCTGTAACAACAGCTCCTACATGTGTGCATACACTGTGTACAATAGAGGTACCACACATAACAGTTCTGATATTCTTCCCTCTTATCCTCCACACAATTATCGTAGCTCAAATGTTGTCTATCAGATGGGAAGAGACGAAGTCTTCTGACTGATATGATTAATGCTGGTCACACAAGTGATCACACCAAAAGTCACATTCTTGGCTTTTCTGCAACCCACTGCACATTACACCGGTCACCGAAGGTCTTTCTAAGGTAATTGTTGGTTGAAGCAGGAATATTTACACGCCAAACACCTTTTCCGATACTAAAATAGCAATATTGTAGGACAACGAATGATCATACCTGATCACCACAACGATGTGAAATTTGCCCAAGTAAGTAAGTAAAGTAAACGTGTATTTGTATAGCGCATCGTCGTGAAGCGCCTCTAATGCACTACCACTTAACATACTTCGGCACTGGTCTCCGCAAGCTATCCCACCAGCCAGGCATTCAGCAAACACTGCGAGAACACGAATACGGGCTGGTGTATCATGCGCTGTACCTGTTTACTCTCCCAGCTTTTGCTGGGTACTCATTCCAGCCTAACCACAGACGACGAACCACCTCGACGCAGACCCAGGCCTACTCAGGCCTGGGTCTGCGTCGAGGTGGTTTACCCGTCTAAAGACGGTCACCCACCTAGGCACTAACCAGGCCTAGCGTAGAGTAACTATGTTGATCGAGTCCAACGTGTAACCGTTACACTAAACCGGATTGGAGTACTTCTGTAAAAGACCAACCATTATGAGAGAGAAACAGTAAGGTGTGACACGGATGACAAATACAAAAGCACAACAGTAGTACGTGCAAATCTCAGACACCAAACAAGTGCCACAAACAGCACAAGATGAATGGCTACTGTGCTTGACAGCAATCATGTGCAACAACTACGAGTAAGTATCTCAAGCGTAATATACACCATCTCAGAACTTTACAATCTAAGCTGGTGACAAAATCTTGTACAGAAGTACAAAACTGAAAGTGATTAACACTGAAGCAATATGCCAGTTTAACAACAAAAAACTGAATAAGCACGTAGTGACTATTGCGACCATTTGACAAAATGACTACTACAGTATAAGGCTAATAGAAGTCTTCAAAGTCAATCGCTTGACAACTACTCACCGATAACTGCAGAGTAAAACAAATACACTGTGAAACGCTGGCCTGCCTCCCGTTCGACTTTGGCATCATCAACACAACAGATGGTGAGGTTCTGAGCATTTCACTTCAATTACAACAGTTGAAGACACCAAAACAACGATCCTGCTCAGTTTACAATAGCTGTGTCCTGATACCAAGTCGAACACAAGGTCGCATTAATATCTGAACTTATTTTTTTTTATCGGTAAACAGAATATCTCCCGGGTGGGGCATGGGCATCTGGGAGAAGATATGAATGGGCAACAGAATCAGCAGTAACACTAACTATGGGTTCATCTCGCTAAGTTTTTCAGATATGACCACGGGATAGACGATGTAAACCACTGCATATCTAACCTTTAAAGCAGGCCAGCAAACATATCTACATCTGACTAAACAAAAATCAGTATTTGACTCCAGTTTTGAAAATGTATTAAACATTTCAAGTTTTTCTCAAAACACTGTAAACAATATTAATGATATACAGTAACCAGTAACAGGCAACTATGTAATAGTAGTAGACCAGTGGCACAAATACACATCGGCAAGTCTGTTGAATATTTACGCAACAACAAAATTCCATTGTTGTCAAGACTCGGCATTATGGTGATCTAGGAGTTCAGCACTCGACTAGACACGATAATATAATATGATCAAAAATACTGTCACATATTGGACTCGTTGATAGTTTTAATAACTGTCATTTTACTTTGAAAACCATGATCTGATTTTGTTCTGCTGCCATTTAGCTAGGACAAAAATGCTGAGCATTTCTCTTCTGCCTAATGCTACATACACTTAGCTGGTAGACTATAGGACATCGGCAGAAAGGCCTCTTCACTGATAAACTACATACTGACTCAGCGGCATAATTACAAGCTGTTCAAGCGGTTCAATAAACGTGGTTCCTGGAGCTGCCAAAGCTGTAAATACACTTTTTTAATAAAATATTTTGTGAACCTGATATCGGTAAAAAAATTTTTACAGTTGAATAATTTTATAATTCAAAACTACATTGCGTCTCAGAAAATCATGCAGCAACATGCTTGCTAAAAATATTTCTTCATCTGTATATTAATCGTGGTACGTACGTGCCAGCGGCGTCTGTGTGTCGTGGCAAAGCCACGCGCGGTTGCCGCCTTGCGAGCCAAGGCCCGCGGCTCGCCGCGGGTCACGCGGCGAAGCTGCGGCCTTGCGAGCCCGCGGCTTTGCCGCGCGCGAAGCCGCGTATAATCTAGTGGAACATAAACTAATGCGCTGCCCCTGATTCATTCACGACCATGGCGCTTTATAAATTTACTTACTTACTTACTTAAACTCATAATAGGTTAAAGACACTGATCAAGAGAAATCCCATTGCTGTAACAGCACTTTTAAAATGCAAAAAAATATTTAACAGAAAAATTATTTTTAGATGCATAGAATCAGCATTTTCTCAGCTACATCGACATAAGGTAATTTTTTCAGAAGTTATGAAAAGAGTACAAAGGGAACATTTTCGTCTGAGACACAATGTAGAAAGCAGTCATAATGTAGAATTTTATTGATTCTTCAATATCATTTCTACTAAGTAAACTGATGTTTCATTTTGTTTAATTATGTGGTCTTATTGGGGCAAACTCAATAATGCCCCTAATTCCTTAGCTAAGCCACTAACTGACATCAAATATTTATAAACATATCAGAATCACTCAATTTGATGACAGTAGGGCATAAACTGTCAACAGAAGTCGGAAATTTAATTTTTACAGACGACTGAGTACTGTAATTTTTAGCATATGATTTTAATCAACAAAGTTTTCACCAGCTGTTGTCAAAATTAAAATATCATGCCATATGTACAACTCGCCTTGAGCCGCTCACAGTAAAACCATGCCCGCTCAGTCTCAGCAACAAACACCAGTCTATGAAATAACGAAGTACAATTTATTTCAAATGGCAACCGACCAAGTATAATAATAATAATAACATTTTTTTTAAAATAAATAATAATATATGTATTTCTATCCTGCCATAGGTCATAACTTCAGAGGCGGTGATGATAATGTAATAAGCATTGTAAAGAGGTCATCGATCTCATGTTTATGGCAAGCTTCTGTATGTTAGTGTACTTTCGTGACTCATGAGATGCACATACGAGATACAGACTTGTCATAAAGCATTAAGCAAAAGCCGACGGTGACGAGAACACATACGACCACTACTTACTTTAGGCAAGTTTCATAGCAACGGACAAAGTAACGGGAGCCATAATAGTTGCCCACATACACTGCATAACAAAGCATCGTAGAATAACAACTGACTTGAGTTCTCTCTAGACCCAACTAACAGTATGCTGCATAAGAGCTAGTGATAACTAACAAGTTCAGAAAATTCTGTTATATACACACATTACACTGACAATGATTAAACCACAACATATCAAAAAGTCAACAGCTACAAGATGCTACTGTTCTAGTCGTCCCCATCAATGTCACTGTCATCATCAGTTTATCATGTGCTTGGTACAAAAATGCCACCAATAGGCCACAAAGGTTGCACAAAATATGACGTAAAATAATAAGCCTTTGGCACTCTAAATAAAATCATCCATACACTCGTACGACAACGATCAAACAAATGTAACCAACCAAAAACAACATCACAAAAGAATTATCCAACAAACGAATCGGGGAAACTGACACAAGAACAAATGCTGCCACGGTACACAAAAGTCTGCTGACAAATTAACTGATACCTTTTCAACTCAGAGCGCTTAATACTGAAACCGGAAACATTCAGTTGCCGTACGTTTCTACATCAACCACGCAAACACTGGCGGTGGCTTCAAACACAAAAGCTTATCTGGCAACAGTGAATGCAAGCCGACAGCGCAGGTCACAACACCGAAAGCAATGTCGTCAATGTCTCATGACATGCTGGAACAGGGAAGTCGCGGGGAACCCATCTGTATCAAGACACGGTCAAGCCACTGCAGTGGTCCATTGAGATGGATCTCGATCCAGCACGGCGTGCTGGTTATTGTCTGCCGCCTAACAACAAACAAACATCACACTGTGGGTCACAACAACGTTAATTCAGGTATAGTATAGTACAGTAGTAGAGTTTAACGTCCCACTTGACACATTATAGGTCATTTCGGAGACGCTTTTACGGGTCAGATGACCCAATCAACAGGGTCATAGCACTGAAGGACGATGGTTAGTCAACCAGGTCAAGTGCAATCCCACCAGATATCAGCTCACTAAAAGGTAAAGAAAAAGATATAACCAAAAATATTTACTATATACATATATACTTATAGTACCATGAAGACTGAAAACACAGAGGCGCTCAGAAGACAGAGAGCTAAACCAAGCATGATCAAAGCCTGATCCAGTCGACCGACCTGTAAGAACTGCTCGTACCACTGTGCATTATTATAATAGTAAACAACACTGCAGCACAGAGGCAGTTTTCTTAATGTTCCCCTTCCTCCAGACCAACATCACATCTCAGATGTGGCCAAATGAAGGTAGGGGAGGGGGGTTAATTCAGGCAAATGCAGATCAATTTCGGTATTCTTCCACCATTGCATTCAGCAATGAACTGCAGTGTAAGTTGGAAGCCTACCTAATTTAACCTACCACTTTGCCTCAAATCTCTTATCATCATAATTATTACACATGAGGTCCATGGACGACAAAACTGCAATCACCGCAGTTTGTCGAAGTGCGCGGAACAGTCAAAAGACCGGATTGGACTAACTGAGGTGGCGACGATCGGTGCAAGCTGACACCGGCTTACAGTACGTCTGTAAGTACTGTGGAGCCATGAAGGCAACATTACACTGTGAAGTTTGAATGTATCACGAGTTACACTTGTAGCAGACAACCTGTGTACCAACGTTGAACTTTCTATATCATTTTATGCTTAATTTATAAGCTTTGACAGCAACACACTGACTGCGTGACCTTGATCTATGACCTTCTAATTTACTATGTTTATCGCTCGTGGTATTCTATGTGCTCCATATCTCTACCAACTTTAAGTTTGCACAGCCTTCCACTTAGACATTATTGAACACTAAGGGCCGGTTGCACCAACGTCACTTAACTTTAAGTAGAGACTAACTCCGGCGCTAATCTCTACTTAGCTAAAATTTTAGTGCACTGACCACAATTTGCCGCTAATAGTTTCTTAAATCCTCACTTCAGTTAAGCGGTGATTTTTTGTCACTTAAGTTAAGATGCCATCTTAAAAATGGAGAATTTATTATAAATACAAAGTTTTGCAACTACCTGACAAGAAACATCGTAATCACGGACTAGTAAACCATACAATAATCAAAAATCTGTACCATAAAACTAGTTATTTCATAGTAGGCCTAATTTGTAACTTGCACGAAATTATACAGCGCGGCCATGTCAGCCTGGCTAATAAATATTCATACGCCTGAGCTAGCGCGCTGTTTTCATCTGCTTCTGTCTTCCGGTAGCCAATGAAACTATAGTTCAAGGCAATGCAAGCCGTACGCACGCAGTATTTGCGACTTGTTTACATCTGTCATCCGAGCAGTCAATAGAAATTGTCGTAACATTGGAGGCGTGCTTAAAACTCCACTTAACTAATCAAGCATTAATTTGTGTCGGCGCAACGAACACGAGATAAGTGACGATTTAATCTCCGCTTAAAGTTAATCGGAGATTAACTAAGTGGCGATTTAAGTAGCATTGGTGCAACCGGCCCTAACTGTCTGAGCATCATGATCACGTAACACTGTGACCTGGACCGCGTGACCACAAATCTGGTCTGCAAGCTGCCATCTTCTTATCAAGCATGGGCTTTCTAAAGTTTATCATTCATGACCTACAACAGGTACTGCACAGACGGACGGGCAGAGTACAGTCCATAACGTGGCCACCTACATACATTACAGAGTGCACAATAAAAGTAAAAAGAAAGAGGAGTCTAAAAATATTGGCTCATACTGAAAGCTCTCCCAAAACTGTCAACAGAAGTTATTACAAATAACCTCCAAAAATGGTTACCATAACTGCTAATGTTACTGGACAAAAAAATCTCAAAAATATTTTCAAATAAACAATGACATCAGGCTCTCGATAGATACAACTTTGTAGCAAGCAGTTACCTGTACTCAGCCCCCCATCCCTTCACAAAGCTCATGCGAATTGTACACATTCGTGTCAACTGGTAAACAGCTTCAAAACCCTGGTTCACTGACTGAGCCAGTAAGACAGCAAATTCCTGATTGTTGAAGATCTTCAGATTACAGCCTGCACAATATAAACAACTTGCCTCGGTCTTGTGTTTAAATCTCTACTGTCACATTCAGTGTAGCTGATACATAAAAAGAATAAACAAGTATTACAGCAAACAGGCAGCCTAATAATACAGAGATTGTAGTCGTCGTCGTTTCTGGCATGCAAATCTAAGACTGCGTAGCGCCATACGTCGACATCATCCTCCACACAGGGCGGTGCTGAGCCAAATCTGCTGCTTCAGGGAGCATAAGGTGGTGTTGTTTCAGATCCTGTTGTACGGTGCTCAGCCACGTGATGCGGGGATGACCTGGTTGTCTTCTGCAGTCCGCTGGAGGGGGGACTAACAGGATCCTCTAGCATCTGCGTCGTCCATGCGCATAATATGCCCAAACAGGGTAAGTCGGCGCGACTGGATTGTAGCAGTGAGTTTCGGTTGCTTCCTTAGCCTCCATACATCATCGTTCCGGACAAATTGGTACCATTTGAAGCCAAGCAGCATACACAGACACCACTGGTCAAGTGCATCGATCCTACATGCGCCCGTCTTTGATATCGTCCAGCAGTCCAAACCATACAGAAATATTGGTAAGATGCACGTGTTGTACAGCTTCAACGTCATTGAGGTAGCAAGCCATGACCTCCAAACCTAATTTTCTAAGCTAATAATACAAGATGCATGAACTCATACTAAGATATACTAAAGTCAATAATGCTGCAGAATAATATAATCAGCCACTATTGCCCGCATTCACCTTCAGACAACTTGCTGGGTTGACAAAAAGTAAGTAACTAAACTGTCAATTTGTAGACTATATTGTCGGGAAACAACTTATCAAAAATCCTGCATCAGCAGTCTCCAACCAGAAAGGCCAAAACTAGAGTAACTATGAAAAAGTACGTCGGTCAAAAAAGCCAAAAGCAGTGGTGGTAAGTGGTAGGCCATATTTATAGTACCAGTAACAATAAGACCACACACAAGCAAACCAAGATATGTCATTTGTGAAAGATGTGCACAGGTTCTACTGTGTATTACTGAAAATTCTAAACATCTCTAAATTGTGTGACAAGAGCTCAGTCATCATTCTGTTGAATACTCGAGGCCTGGAAATGATTCAAATGACACTCGCGGTACAAGGTTGGTTGAACTTAAGTGATTGGTGTTTAACAGCATTTTCAGCACAAACAGGCTACATCGTGCCATGACAAAAGTAAAAGTGTGTTCAAAGATATTAATTTCAAATATGAAGTTAAAATATGTTGTTTAGGGTATCAGCTAAAATGTTAGCTTAAAAGTTGTGACAAGATGATCATGATGAACATAAACAACTAAAAAATAACAATAACTAAAACCATAATGAAAACATCAAAACTGCTTTGATTACAGCTTAACGGATCCTCGTGCAACTGGTATTTGTGGAAATGTACTCCTCGACATAGGCATCATTTGATATGGTCTGGCCAGCCAATTACTTGACAAAGTAGTCCAGACAAACTAAGCTAACTGAAATAATAAACAACACAAAAAACCTAAACAACTAAACCTTACAAAACCAAACCAGCCCTGCTTCAGGTCGCCTTTTACGTAATCGTATTCTATAATGGCTCCGGGACCCACACGAGACACTAGTGGTTCAAAGTACATGTACCTTGGTACACTGCATCTGTCACTAGCTTAGTATTACCAAGCAACACAGTAAAATAAAAACCTGGTGGAATTTTGCAGACAGTTGCTGGATGCCATCCATAACGCTGGTTGCAGTTTGGGCTCTGAACAAAGACGGCACTGTCACTTAGGCATTCGGCAAACACTTCGCCTCCAATGTAGTACAGGCGAACTCCTTTACCTGGCATCGACATAGTACTTAGTTCACAGCTATACTCATCTCACCAATGTTAAGTCATGCAACGAGCGCCAAGTCATGAGTACAGCAACCAGGTCATCATTGCCCATTAATATGACACTGAGAACTGTTTCAGCGGAATCACTTTCATCAAATTAACCAGAAGTAATGCACAAAAGAATAAAATGTGATTAACTTAAGTTATTTAGTTATTCATTCATTATTACAACACAAGACAGCACAAGGTAAATAATAACAAGAAGCTCAGCTACCGCAGAGAACCCGCACGACACTTTGTGTCATTGAATATTTTACTAAGTCACTCAAGATCATTCCAAATGACACTGTTGTGTAGGGTGTGTGTAAGACCCTATTAGTATTTCGATAATACTGTGTCTGTATGTCGTACTGTTTCCGAGATATTCTGCGTCAAATAATGGCGTGACCTTGAAACTGGAGGTGGCGGTCGTTCAAGATCATTGAAAATGGCGCCGTTCAATAGATCATATACGACTTTCTATTGGTCGGCCCTTGTAAGTATAGCTGTATGTTGTACCATTTTCAAGTTATTTGACATTGAATAATCATGACCTTGAAAAGGTCACTGAAGGTCATTCAAACTGGTACCATTTGAAAGCTTGGGTACGGTTTCCTATTCGCCTTCCAAAGTAACTATAACCATATCTTTAACCGTTTACGAGATATTCAGCGTCAAAGTATAGCGTGACCTTGAAAACTGGGTTAGGGGTTGTTCAAGGTCATTGAAAATGACGCCGCTCGATAGACCATATATGACTTTCTATTGGTCCGCCATTGTAGATATAGCTGTATATTGTACCGTTTTTGACATTGAATGATATCATGACCTAGAAATCGGGGTTAGAGGTCACTCAAGATCATTCAAACCGGTACCAGTCGAAAGCTTGGGTGCAGTTTCCTATTCGCCTTCCATGGTAGTAGCTATGGCTTCCACTCTATCTTGCATCATTTGCGAGATAAAGCGAGACATTGGCTGAAAATTGTGATTTTTTTCATATCCCCCTTGTATTTAATGCCCCCGTTACGGGGGTTGCCGTCGGAATATTGCCATCCCGTTTGGTGTGGGAAAACTAGAATGGTGGGGCTACCCGATGGTGAGAAAACTTGGAGGATATGTGTAACCGTTTAGACTCAATACCGGCATGTGACGGACGGACAGACAAACGGATATCTTGTCACGGCATAGTCCGCACTATGCATACCGTACGCGTCGCACAGTAAAAACCAGGCATGCACACAAAGCAGAAGCAAAAGAAACTAAAACACTACAGCCTTTCGGTTGAAATAGCTCTGCTGTATCTTGTAGGCCCCTTGACCTAACTGGCATAATTTATGCAAATATTAAAAATCTGCTATGTAACTACATATTCCCTTTCCCTCATTTCATCCATTCGTCTGTTACCCAATTTGTGAACATGATACTTTTTCATAACATATGAACAAATTTCGATGCAAATTGGCACAAGTGGTGTACGAAACAACAGCATAAAGCGATCAACTTTGGGGGTCAGGAGGTCAATGGGCACGGTCATAGGAGACCGAAGATAGATTTGCAGGCCTGGTGTAGGCATCATTCTTCAACCCTGCTGGGTTGAGTAGGTTTTATAGCTACATTAATAATCAATCAAAAATGGTGATTTATGTTATGGTTCATTGGCATGGTGGGTGCACACCAGGGGTGAAGTCAAGACAGAAAATGTAAGTCACCATTCAAGTTACGAGTTTTAGAACTGCACTTGGGTCCAGTTAGGAGACAACAGCTCTGGCATACGTTGGTTCATGCTCCTTGTAATCTTTAATTTTGTCAACAATTTTCACAAGGCCGTTAGTGACACAATTAAATATGCAACAAACCGATGTGTCGCCTGGTGATTTCCACCTGCTGATTGCGATTGATATTTGAGAGAAGTCCAAGGCAAAATCGGTCGCAGCTCGACGGATCGGTGAATCCGTCAATGCTGAGTGAAGGATGTGATGCATGGAATGGTTCGCCAACTCGAACATTCTGCTCGTAATATGAGATGGTGCACCAGAATGGAGGCTCAGTATAGATAACAGGCTCAGCATCTGCTACTGCATACATATTAACCACCAACATACAGTGAGTCCACAAAAAAAGCCAACAACTTTTAGAATAGCATCATTAAACCGCAACTAAATGCTCTAATTTTTGGCACCGCGATTTAAGAGACAACTGCCAGTCTGCCTATAATGTCTTCCACCTCACCTGCATAATGACCATATCTGGTAAAACGTTTAAGACAAGTTATATTTTGGCGATAAACAAAACAGTCAAACAGTAAAACCCAAATTCAAACATTCTCAGCATTAACTTAGCACACTGAACCACGAAAACACCACAGAATGTGCTCAGAATGTCGACCGTGAATCCTGACACGAGCAGAGAGACGACGAAGCCACGGACTGATGGCTGCAATGATAATCGAATGGTCCAGCTTTCTGCATTCGAGTAACAGTCTCTGTTTCAGTTCTGCAAGACGTCATTCAAATAAAAACATTTCAGGTAAGGTTATTACACATACTTTGTTGGAAATGCAACTGCAGCTGTCTTGTGTAAACTCAGGAATAAGTCCTCCATATTTTATTAAATTTTATCAGTCCTAAATAAAATCATGCTAAAAATTCTCTTGACTTTGTTTTTTAGTGGATACCGTGTCTATACTCTAAAAACT
>Ga0209149_1001348_pt1 | contig 12261 bp, 7 predicted proteins | sample WorMetTyACAVOLI2_FD_187423 | JGI IMG/M metagenome (GOLD analysis project Ga0209149, IMG submission 187423) | Marine gutless worms symbiont microbial communities from Max Planck institute for Marine Microbiology, Germany - Olavius algarvensis... ... | reverse complement strand
TTGATCTCAGTGACTATAACAGATATTCGAACCAAATTTGGTACAGAACACAAATACCACACTACCAACACGCCGGAATGGCCAAATTCACATAAGCTGAAAATCCAAGATGGCGGCGGCCGCCATCTTGAATTTCGGAAAAATGTAAATAACTTTGGACTGGATAAAGATATGTTGCATGAAATTATATGGGAAGATGCACCACGGTGACGCGGAGATGACGACGTGACCAAAAGTCGAAACCGGAAGTTAATTCGCGTGACGTCATCAAATGAATGTCTGAAGCATATGTGCGTCGATCTCAGTGACTATAACAGATATTGAAACCAATTTTGGTACATAACACAAATACCACACTATCAACACACAGGAATGGCCAAATTTACATAAACTGCAAATCCAAGATGGCGGCGGCCGCCATCTTGAATTTCGAAAAATAGTCAATAACTTTGGACTGCATAAAGATATCTTGCATCAAATTATATGGGAAGATGCACGACGGCGACGCGGAGATGACCACGTGACCAAAAGTCGAAACCGGAAGTCCAAATATCTGTTATATAGCGCATATATTTCGCGCTTATAATTAATAAACATTTTAATTTTTGCTGTTTTAGAGCTTTGGCTTATACAACTTTAGATAGACTGTGTGCAGTTTTTCTATATAATCTACTATAGGTTCACATAAAAGCTTCGTTTCATATACGCTTTGTAGAAAGGTGTGACGGTGTCACTTTCAATGATTCTGAATGACCGTTAACCCAAATTTCAAGGGCATGCCATCATTCCACGTTAAATATCTCAGAAACAATACAAAACAAATCAATACAACACAAATTATCTCGTTTTTTTTGCCTCAGCCAAGCCATGGGCTGCAGAGACTCACTAGGCCTATGTCCCACTGTTCTGTGCCAACATTGGCATTTTTTTGCTTCATGCGAATACTCAACAGATTTCAATTAAATATGGAAAAGGTAATCCAGTTTTACAACCCGCCAGCTCACTGTTACATTTTATGCGAAACTGTACTGTACCAGGGTCAACTCAAGACAGCAGGGTACGACAGAAAATTCAGTGATGCCACATAGTAAACGATTTCACAAATTTCACACTACATACACGCAGAGCTGGCAAGTCCATTACACATACAGTAGTAGAGGGATCATATGATTGTGTGCAGTCTTTACTTCTCTAGTTATGTTAGTTTTTACCGCGCGACGCGTATGCATAGCTCGGATTATGCCGTGGCAAGATGTCGGTCCGTCTGTCTGTCCGTTTGTCACACGCCGGTATTGAGTCTAAACGGTTATACATATCATCGAAGTTTTTTCACCATCGGGTAGCCCCATCATTCTAGTTTTCCCGTACCAAACGGGATGTCAATATTCTGACGGGGATCCCCTAACGGGCCCGTCGAGTGCAGGAGGGGTATGAAAAATTCACAATTTTCGACCAACATCGGGCTTCTCGAAACTGATGCAAGATAGAGCCATAGTTACTATGGACAGCGAATAAGAAACCGCATCCAAGCTTTCGAATGGTACCAGTTTGAATGACCTTCAGTGACCTTTTCAAGGTCACTATTATTCAACGTCAAATAACTTGAAAATGGTACAATATACAGCTATATACTTACAATGGCCGACCAATAGAAAGTCTTATATGCTCATCGAACGGCGCTATTTTCAATGACCGTGGACCCCCAGTTTCAAGGTCACGCCATTCTTTGACGCTGAATATCTCATAAACGGTACGACATACAGACATAGTTTCAATGAAATACTAATAGGGACGTACACACGCCCTACTCAACAGTGTCATTTCGAATGACCGTGAGGCTTAAGTGACGACACGAAGCGTCGCGCGGTCTCTCTGCGACAGCCGAGCATCTTGCTAGTTCTCTGTCTCTGTATTTTCTACGATGTAGGCCTATAGTGTGAACTTACATTAATATGTCTCTGAACGCGTGGACAATCGTTAACGCTTTATTGAGAAAGCACAATACATTCAGTTCATTAAACAAAATAAGTAGCACCTTGACCCGGTATCAAACACTGTTGATGACATAATTAGTAAGAGTGCTATAAACATATTTGACACAGTTATCCAGACAAATGTCAATCAAACGCAGACAGACACGCACGATCTAACACTGAATACAGTACTTGGCTATAATGCATTGGACATTTCAGCAACATCGCATCTTCAGTACAACTCTCGCCCATGCAGTATGACTAGGGATGTGCTGAACAGATTTATTTCGGTTCAGTTTAGTTAAAAAAAAAATGCGGATTCGGTGCAGAATGAGTTTGGTTCGGTTTAGTTCAAAAAAGCACGGTTCGGTTCGGATATTAGATATTTTACTACTCGTGTAATAGCAAATATTACAGCGATCGTGGATGACGTCACTCACAACAACGACAAGTAAGTAATGTAATTGCATTCTAAAATCTATACACTAAACTCCATTTTGGTCGTGTTTTAAATGCTGTTTATCTGCACATTCAATGCGAGTAAAGTTAATTTTGTTCAATTTTTATTTCAATGGCGGATTGAATGCAGTTTCTATCAGAAAACCGTCTGAACAGATGTCAAATTTTTGGACGGTTCAATTTTTTCGAAAACCAAATATGAACCGAATTTCGATTTTCCGCACATCTCTAAGCAATGACCGTCTGCATCACCAAATATAATCACCATGGACATGCACTCATTTTGTGACAATACAGACACATTAAAGCTGTCATCATTATAAATAAACAGGAAAATAGCGAACACTTCAATCAACGTAGCAAATGCATTGGCCCCGCTGACCACAGAACAACAGATGTGATTTCTGTCAAGTCATTTGAGACTAAATGACCGTCTACTAATAGCAACTCTAAACAAAACACCACAGCAGATACACAATGCAACTCTTCTTCCTTTTTTTATCACATGCAGACTTTTTAAATAAATCTTTCTTCACTATCTTAACTACCTACCATCCCATGTCACACTTGGCCTGTCTAAGTTCAACACCCATCAACTTGCAATGAACACATTCATCTTGATCGCTGTCACTTACCAATTTTACCATCTCAACCTACCACGTCTCTTTACCTTTTACTGAGCTGAGCCTGGTGGGATTGTCCCTTGACCTCGTTGACTACCATCATCCTCAATGCTATGACGCTGTTGGTTGGGTCATCGGAGCCACGAAAATCGTCTCCAAAATGACCTATAATGTGTCGAGTGGGACGTTACTGCAGGCCAGTGATTGTATAGTCCGTTCTAGTCTCTAACCCACTCTCAATAACTCATCCTTCACTGCTGCACCACACCACACCACAGCCATCCAATCATTCTCATGTTTGATAACTTCATTTGTGCTTCACTACATCACATGACGTCATTAGTAGTGCAGCAGATAATGAGTAATTTTGACATCCAGTATATGGCCGAGTAACTGAACGAGTTGGCACACTCGGCAACTCCATGCGTAGTTTAATAGAAGTGCAAACCTTACGTTGCTCACAGTATGCACAATCTGCCTATGCACATAAATGCCCAGCTGTCTGCATGTACAACTTCTACATTCACACAAAAACGGCAGTTTATGGCAGTGGAAGTTTTGACGCACTTGTGAGTAAACAAGTGCATCAGCAAAACACAACCCGCCATATGGGGGTGCACTCCCCTAGGGGGTGCACTCACATGGGGAGTGCACTCCCTTAGGGGGTTCTGCCGTGTGAAAGCAGTCGTCGAACTGATGTTCAGCTGTAAATGACATGCATCGCTGTGACTTACTGTTTTCGAGACATGCTTTTCACAGAACAAAAATTTGGGGGTTCCCTAGGGGTATCGCTCCCATAAGGGGAGAAGACCTGACCAGGACTGGTATGTACCATCACGCAAATTTTCACACCGACTGGCACAAGATAGCTGTCCCCGGACAAAAATACACAATTTCCCTTAGAGGGGATTCCCATGGGGGCTACCGTCCCATGCTATAGTTTTTAGAAAGCTGCCGTCAGGACGATTTTAGCTCTACTTGACGTGTGACGATGTGACTTACCGTTTTGATATCGGTTTTTAGACGGCCAAAATTTGGGATTTTGTGGTTCCCCTGGGGGTACTGCCCCCCAAAAGGGGAGACTCTGTGATGCAAAATGTCATGCAAAATTTAACATCAATCGGTGCCACTGTCGCAGGGATATCTGTAACCGGATGCAGTTTAAAAACAGCAAACTTAGTACCCAGCCATACAAACGTATGGTGGGTAAGAACTTACTCCAGTAGTGTTTGGAGTGGCATACTCAAGTTCCAAGTACTCATTAGTCACCAGACACACAGACAACGTTACAGCACTTGTGTCACTGTTAGTCATTAGCAGACAATGTTAACCGGCCGGCTGTCAGTCACAGACATGCTACTCAACAGGTGCTACTTACATGCTACAAACACAGTGTCTAAACAAATGGACCCCGCTTCACGTCTGTTACCTCTATAAATATCTCAGATAAAGTAAGGCCCAGACTGCCGAGTGGTAATAATTTTGGTGCAGAGAAGCCTCCAGTTACACTTTGATTTACACCTAGCAACAGCAATAAGAAGTTGGAGTTAACCCTTTAATGGGCACATTAAACCGCACATTAACAAAACATTATACAGCAATATGGTGAATGATACACTGGCCGTTGATGAGTGGACTGTTACATTTGGTACAGCGAGGAGGGACCTGGATGGGCTTTGGCCCCGCCCAGTCCCCTCCTCGCTCAAGCAAATGTGACACCTAACCTTATCTCCAAGAAACAACTTAAAACTCGCCTTTTTAATACAGCTTTTTGTCATTGATCATCTTTTTTCTTTTATATACATTTTACTCTATGAACTATTGTCATGCACCATTGGCCATTTTTGTAAACTGCGCACTAGAAATTCTACGATGATGATGATGACGATGAACAGCCCACCCATCAACAACCAGTGTACCGACTTCATATTATTCGATGTGGCACTATAGCTACCTGTGTCCATTAAATGGTTAACAAGCAATGCAACACCAAAATTCACGAAAACGTCATTGTTAAACTGATAACAAATTTACTAAAAAGTGATGGGCAATATAAGCTTCTTTACTCATCCATTCTGTCATACTGAAGTCACAGCCTACAGCAGGTGTTGCAGATGTAAAGAAAATCACTTCAGCTTGTTTTTTTGGTTCTATTACAATCTTACAAATAAGCATGTAAAAAGTGTAATGGCAACAGAGTGTACCTACACCTACTTGCCATTTGGTCACATCTGTTGTGTGGAGGTTTGATGAAAACACAAAAGTGGTCCATCCATTAACACTGCGAAGTGCGTCATATGCTGTGCAAAAACTGCTATAATACATCATCAAATGTATGTCACCGAACAGCAGCCTCACCATTTTTTTGCACCACACATCATGGCAAAATTCAGATGCAATCACTTTCAACTGGGACATTAAAACAGGTGAAAAATATGCTACTAATATGTGGTATATTAAAATACTAAAAATATTGTAATTGTATGACATTATGTTTTCGGGCAGCGCTGTTGTAATTACCACAAATAATAACATTCACAAGAATCACTGTAGCTTGCAGTGCATGATGTGTGGAGAAAATGCTGACTTTGTTAAGATACTGTCGTGTAGCGGCCTATGTCTGCTCTATGTATACATGTGTATGTTGCAGTGATGCTGCTTCGGTGAAATGTACGTTAGGATTAGGGTTAGAATCAGTTATTTCATGTCATAACTGTCAATAAATGTCAGTAATTATGCAAAATTACTAGGGATTTCATGAATCATTAACTATCTACAGCATCACTATAACATATATACAGAACATATGTACAGTCTGCACGTGTGACAACAAAATATCAGCTGCTAGACAGTAGACACACCTGTCAGTGTTAATGACAACGACAACCGTATGAATATCACAGAGTACCAGTCACTGCTGGTGACAATGCATAGAAAAATTAGAAAAAAAATTATGAACTTAACTACGAACTATGATAACAAGTTTGTGGCATAATAACGGAGCATATATATATCACAGACAAAGTACCAGACACTGCTGGCGACTTGGCAACTCACTCACATAAGTCTGCTACAGAAACCAACTACAACTCACTCCACTGCAACTACTACTAGTGCATTTTACACTTTTTTTACACGCTGAAATGAGGCCAACTGTAACTCACAGTATTATGCATGAAACACTGTTTGACAAGCCATATCATAGCAAGTATACAGTAAATATTATTATTATGTCATTAAAAAATTGAACACCACAACTACATAAATCTTATCCACGTTCAAACATTTTACTTACCTAGCTTCAAATTACATTCTAGATAAATGTAAATCGATTAATAATGTGTACACCGAGTAGCAGTGACTGCAGTCCCTCAGCACAACGGAACGGGTCACTTTTATCTTTTGCTGAGACCAAAGTTTTAGTTACCAAAACTGTTTTACACATTGGTCTAAGACCGAAAAACAGTTCTGAGACATAATTCGCGCAAAAACTGAAGTAACGCTAAGTTTCGGTCTCAGACCAAAGTCTCAGACCAAAATGAGACCAAACTTAATCTCAGCAGTCGACTGCATTGCATTTAGATAGGCAAACAGCATTAATCTTAAACGAAACCATTTTATGTTCTGCTTTAGTCTTAGACCAAATCTTAAGCTGATCTCAGTCTAAAACCAGTTTTTGACCATTCAGACTTGGTCTCAGCAAAAGACAGTGACCCAATGTCGACTGTTAGCAATGTATCAGATACTGCAAGTGTAAACTGACAATGTCAGTCAAAAGCTGGTGTGTTACCAAGCTAGCCTGTCTAGTGACAGCTCTCTTACCTCATGTATATCCACCACAATAATTTAACATCACGACTTCCTTCCACTGTAATTAGTCTGGTATAAATACAATCTATATTATTCACAATGTTTGTTGTTTAGTGATAACATGGGAAAACGCTGACAGTTATCGTCATAAAACTGACAGGCAATGGTTCTTATGCATCACGTCATCAAATTTGAGGCCAAAATCAAGATCACTGTGGAAGAAAACTTCAAATCAAGGTAATCAACATTTCCAGCAGTGCATGGCCTGTAGAGGACAATGGGTGGAGTCAGTCGGGTGTGCCTAGAACATTTGCTGATACGTGATACACCTTGCAACAACAATCGTTTGAATTGGCGTACAGTGTGCACAAAGGACAACAACTTTTTTTCATTTTTGCAAATGCCAGTTTAGCACAACACTGAACGTTGTATTTGTAAACTAGACAGCACTCTGAGAGCGCATACCTCCATCACATCCAAATGCATCTGACCCCTTAACTTTGGTCTCCCCAACAAAAGCGATCCGAGATTTGAATCCGGATTTGTGTGCAAGCAGTATTGTTGCCATAATATAGTGGATTCATTCCCTTGTCAGTCGTTCCGTAGAGTGTGGTGAAAAGCGACTGGTGACAGTATGAGAAGTGCTAATAAATCTCTTAAAATTTCCTATTCCGCAATGCTGAGGGAAGTGGAAAGTGATCCAGATTCTGTGTCCGGGACCAGATCAACACCAGACGTCAATCGTTTCTTCCGACTGATAGGCCCAAACATAACACAAAGTTTCAGCGGATTATTTTTGCACTTAATCCAATTGACTGACAAACACAGACACACAAGCAGGACTGATTACATAATCTCCCGAACTTTGTTGACTGAGGAAAAAGTTTCAGTGCTGCCAGACAAGGACATTACTATAGTAACCCTATAGGCCTAAAGCATACAACCGTGCCATGGTACAAACTTAAACTATGAGTTTAGACAAACTGTGTCCTCCAGGCTTTTGACCGGTTATTCCGTTTGAAAGATCAAGCACAGAAAATCAGCGGACAAGTGCACAGGCCTCAACTGACACCATCAACTACTGTCGCTTACGCCATCAGTGTAGCATTAGCCAGCAGTGCAGCTGTACTTGTCTCCAAGTAACCAGTGCTTGTGCTGGTGGTATCACCTTCAGGAACTAGATTTAGCAAAGCCATGAGCGCAAATCCAGCCGCAATGCACACGATTTTACCAAGACTTGTATCATCAGAATCGACTTCTTCCTGGAGTATTTCAAAGAACGTGACATATATGAAAGTGCCCATTGCAATGGCCTGCAGCAGACCATTGGCAATGTCGATGTTACCACCACCGTGCGCAAACTCTGTCATTGTAAGTCCAATGAAAACACCAAGTGGCATTATTAAGGAACAGACGAGGGACATTATAACAAGACGTCTAAGTGCAAAGCCTGAACGTACAAACTGGAGTCCTAGACTAAAGCCAATCACTGTCTCATGACACATGACTGCACCAAACAGACTGACGACACTGGCGACGGTCTGCTGGAGGCCGATACTCATACCTTCAAAGATGCGATGCAGAGATAGAGCAAGTATCAAGATCAGCGAACGTGTGGCGTGATGATGACCACCATGCATCCGCAATGAACCGGTCTCTGCATCAATGTCCTTCTTCAGCTCATCCTCCACCTCCATCGTCACAATTTTCTGTTTGTGTTTCTCGGACGGGTCTTGATGTTGCCGGAGCTGATCAGTGCAGTGTTCATCGGCACAGTGCAGAGATGATGAATTGTTGACTGCCACGGCAGGCAGTGGATGATCTTCAACATCAACCGGCTGAGACAGCAGACGTGCACTGGCGTCAGCAAGAGAACCAGCAGTTTGTGATGCATTCTCGTGCACTTTATGTCCATGTCTAACAACACACATCCGTACAGCACCTCATTACAACAACTTCACTTCACCTTCATCGGGAGCATCTGAGCAACATCAACTAGACTTATACTCGCTCCAGTGCCGATTTTTTGCGTTCACAGTATCGATATTGTATCAATATCAGCACAGGGAATATCAACCTACTTCTAGTCCGCACATCACCAACACCTGGAAACTACAAAGTATTTTTTTTTGCTACCGACAGCGAGCTATGTAAAAAAACGACATATGATAACTTGATGCGCTGCGATCGTTCAGTGTCACTCAAGGTCATCCAATTTGGTACCAACTGAAAGCCTGTATGTGACTTCCTATTAGTGGTTCATAGTAACCTAAATTGCATCTGCCACCATTTCCGAGATGATGCAATGAAACATTCGGAAATATATATATATTTTTTGTTTTTTTACCCACCCCAGTACCGTACTAAACTTGCCGTCAATAAACCACGAATTACTACTTGAGGGTGAAAACCGCATAATCCTATATTTGTCTCGACACAGTACCAGCCTGTGACATACAGATGGTGCCACTCATATAACTTAGATGTGCAGTGCACAGCTATGCAATGCTAAACATTGACAAAATAAAACGATGCTCTTCCGATGCTCAGCTGCTGATCGTTCCTCACACACACACACACACACACACCGAACTTGCCCGTCGCACTTTTGCTGTTGCTGCTCCATCCATCTGCAACTCTCTGCCTGCTGACATTCGACCGTGTGAAAACATTCTCACTTTCAAACGCCACCTGAAAACCCACCTGTTCAAACTCACTGAGTCCTCCTGTACTGCATCAAGCGCCAGTGTGTCTTTGGAACTAAAGGCACTATACAAATCTGCTGTTATTATTATTATTAACTAGCTTAGAACTGAATAAGCACAATAAATTCTTGCCATGACGATGGTACTGTTGCCGATGTTCAGCAATTGTCATATCTCAGCCAATTTACAAACAAGCTTAATTTGTTCATAATCCTAACCCTAACCTACCTTAACTGAATAAGGGTGAATGAACACTATGTCAGTAAAACAAAGAATTTTGCACTAAATGATGGCAAGCAATACACAAAAGACAGCACATGTTCCACGCTGTCTAGCTGCCACAAGATGACAAAAAGCTGTCACATAGCAACCATGGGTGTATAGAAATATCGCACCGACTGCACGGACCTATTACGACATGCAACTCTACACTGGCAAAAATGCAGAAAAACGTAACGGCACACCATAAATTTTGCAATTTGATGCACAAGTTAGCGTTACCCCATAAAGGACTGGGGGTAGTCACAGAAGTGACTTAAAGCAACAGCAACTGACAACTGGCAGTAACCCATGCACCCTAATCCTAACCGAACCACAACAGGTGAATTTTCACTGAAAATGCAACTACAGTCGATTTTTGCTATCTTCAGTAATTTTACTATTTTAAAGACATCTAATTTTCCCAGTAGCAGACAGATGGTGCAGTCGGTATGGTGGTGCAGTATTTCTATGCACCGATCAACCACTTTCATAATTTGACAGATTAAAATCATGCCAACATGCTGCATACATTTTGTCGCTGGCTCCTGAACACTGCTTTCCGTCAATACACTCAGGACACATCTCCTCTGACGGCGGACGCACACACTTGCCTCTACCGGACGACGTCTGCTCAGCACCTTTCACACAAACTTCATCAAATGCTGGTGGCTGGTGTCGCAATTCCTCGCGCTTCAGACGCATTCGTCTCTTATTCCAGCGCAGGACAAACTTCTCGGCGAACAGAACAATGAAAAAGCCAACACCGACAATCAGCTCCGCCACTGGATACGTTATTCCGTGAGGATCCAACAATGACTCTTTCAAAATCGTCTGTACCTCTGGACCCATATGTAGCAAGTACGTTCCGAAAAATATGCCTCCGCCGAAACACATAAGGTAGCTCAGAATCCGTTTACCGGACGCGCCTCTTCTGGCGATATAGCCGGAAACTTTGTACGGCAAAAGCGTACATATGAGCGGCAACAAAAACGTGCCAACCAAAGCAAGCAACTTGACAATCCACCGGCTCATTATTTCTTCCCTAAAACCACAACAACATCAACCACGTTCCTATCGCCGTGACATGACCCCCAAGAATAAACCGGAAGATCTACTGACGTCATCAGTGTTACAAAAGCAAGTAAGTAAAGTAAAACAGTGTAGCGGGCACGTGCTTACAGGCAGAAGCTAGTCTATGCCACAGACTCACAGTAGGGCCAGATACAAACAAGAGGCCGTAGTAATACGGCGAAATGTGCCTCATAAACAGAGAAAGGAGAGACGACAGAAACAGACAGACCGACAGACGCACATAAACGTAGCTAACAGAAGTGCAGAAAAACTGCCGTGACCAAAACAGTATGCCGAATCACTACATATGCATTACCACAAAAATATGCATATTTAAAATTTAATATAATAATAATATAATAATATTGGTTCATACCGTCAATACGTATTATACGTATTTAGCCAGCCTAAACGGGGCCAATGCTTGTGAGGCACTGGTGCATGGCTGCGGTGAATTCGGTGAATACCGAATCTACCGGGTGCCAGGGTGGGCCAAATTAAACGGGGCCAATGCAGTTTCTTTCGTCGTATAGTAAAACACGTTTTAGAGAATTTTGGTATTTTTGGCAGTTGAAATGACAGTTGACTGTTGATTTACGCGCTTTGAGAAGCATAGAATATTAAATACTTTTCGCCAGGTGCTAAAAGCTAATGATTTTCTCTGTAGTAGCATTTTAGCTGCTTTACTAACTCATAACGTTTACATTAAAACCATTTTATTAACAAACAACTTTTATGGTTTAAAAAACCGTCTGCTTTTGCTATATTTATTTGTAAGCATAATGTACTGCAATCTGTTTGAGGGAAATAGCTACCTGTCTTTGCTATAAAATAACGCGTGTTGTATTTTCTGGGCTCCGGAGTACAACACGACTTTCTTTGCACGCCATTGTTGTTGTATGTAATTTATACCTGCCGAAAATCATTTAATTTTATAAATGCGTTCGCTTATAGCCTGTCCCGGTGACGCTGTTGGTAGCGTCTAGGGATTCCACCCCGGGGTTCCCCGAACCCCGGGGGGGCCGGGGACCCCGGACATTTTCAAACCCCGAACCCGGGGTTTTTAGGCCTCCAAACCCCGTAGTTTCGGGGTTTAAAAATTTTCGGTTGATGTGTTGAAGAAACTACGGTTTCAGTCATTCAGACTGCCTTGTGTTGTGAACTTCCGACTTTTGCGTAAGCGTACATTCCTGAAACATAACAGAAAGAACAAATAACACACGGACATTGCTGCAGCTGACGGGTCGGCGACAGGAAGCTGGAGTCGTAGCCGGGATTACCGCCGAGTCACTCAACGAACACTACGCCGCCATCTCTACTGATGCCAACTACACGCCTCCACTCCTCAAACACTCAACA
>Ga0209149_1001347_pt1 | contig 12262 bp, 12 predicted proteins | sample WorMetTyACAVOLI2_FD_187423 | JGI IMG/M metagenome (GOLD analysis project Ga0209149, IMG submission 187423) | Marine gutless worms symbiont microbial communities from Max Planck institute for Marine Microbiology, Germany - Olavius algarvensis... ... | reverse complement strand
AGGCATAGGTATTCTATGTTATGGCCGCTGAGTGTTGTTCTAGTTGCGAATACCAACGGACGGTTGGCTATCCCAGCACTAGCTGGGCTTCTTGTTGTCTATGGAACCACACGTAAATGTTTTCTCAGAAACTCGCCAGTGGATAGTTTTGCGCCAAAATCGGTCCAAAGGTTCCTATTTGTTTCGATATCTATTGCAATGTGTTCACATTGTTTCAATTCTGTCGGAAGTCAAAATTTGGCCTTTTTCATCGAACTAAGCTATCGCTATTCACCGTAAAGGCATTAGCACGAATCTCCTATCTGTCTCTGAAATTTGGGATCATAATGTCAATTGAAGTTTGTCAGATCTGCGCGTAGAGTTGCGTCACGTGATCGACAGAACCTGTGATAGGCCTAGTTCCAGACGTCGTTGGACGCCGGTCGTCTTCAGCGACGTTTGTGAACGTCAGCGTCCACTGCGCGACGGACTTCAGCGAGTTAACGACGAGTTTCATGGCCTGGACGACGGCGACCTGAACCTCGTCTGGCGTCGGCATAACGGACGTCGTCGGGATACTCAGTGATACGCTGCAGCGGAACAGCGGCTGAACATTGGCCTCACCGTCTGCATCAGCAGCAATGACACAGAAGGTAAAGGCAACGTGGATTTATATAACGCGTAAAACCTCTAAGGCGCTCATGGATCACACAGTTTTACCTGCGAACAACGCTATGCCTGTCTCTACCTCATAAGCGTTCACCAGATAGCGTTACCATTGATTGTGGTCGCAGACATCTAATTGCAGCTTACTACTCATTTATCGACCCCGAAAAGATAAAAGACTGAATTGGCCTGGTTGGCTGACGTATAACGGACGGTTTACCCACGTAAGTGGTCATCCGTTAGCTGTATAGGGAAAGTTCGCCAGTTTAAGACCAGCGTTTTACTGCTGCACCACGAAACCAACCCGCAACGACGTAGAAACCATCAAGTTACCAACGACCGAACCATGGAGTTATAAATAAATTTTTAGGCTTTTATTTATAGTTCCACGACGAACGTCAACGAGTCCTTCAGAGCGTTACGTTTCCCGAATTCCACGAAGTTTCACTTAATGACATCACTTGTAGTACGGTACCATAGCCCTTTCGACCCAATACGCTACCATCGAGCAAGAGCGGACACGGGGCCAAACAAAGTATGGGTTGGGTTACTGTGATTATGGCGCGAAAGTGAGAATTATGGATATTATACAGTAAACAGTTATCTGGAATACGAAAGATTTATGGTACGAAAAATCCGTAAACAACTGGAATCACATTTGAAAACGTGTTTCAATTTCTATTTTTTTGTAAATTATTATTGAGTTATGATCAATATCATTTGGTGATGTTAGGTACACGTGACAGTCAGCTGAACGAGTACAAAGGAAGCGTTTTTACCTTGTCTTTCACTTGTTATAAAGAAAGAATTTACCCGAAATGACGACTGCGTTCGTAGAAATCCTTTTCTTCAGAGCCTCGAGAGAGTTTTGAGCAACCTTGACGAGGGCGTCGAGGTTGCAGGCGTCAAAGTGAAGGAGGAGAGTCTGCGCTGCTTCTCTCTGTTCGGTCGCCTTCCGCAGTTCTTTCCTTCTGTGCAGCTCTAACTCAGCGGCTGACTCCGGTGTCTCGCAACTAAACTCTGCGCAGCCGGCAGCAATACATCAACTTATATCTGGAAAACAGTTCCTTTTATGAAAATTATGGCAACAATAACATAGTTGTGATATTTTAATAAAATAGCAGCAGTAACAACTACCACTACAATAACAACTGCTGCATCACCTACTATTAATTACTACAGCTTTGAGCAGTAGTCGTAGTAACATCAGCAGCAATCGAAATATTAACTAAAGCATTCAGAGAGTACAAACCTTCACCGAAGCTGACCATACCACGCATTTACTGCAGTAGGCCTAGTTAACAGTCAGCACCAAGCTAATCAAAACAGAACCTCGTGACCTTGACTCGACGTTGTGGAAGGGTTGGTAAGTGGTACATCGCTGGAGAAACATATCCACCAAGTCCGAAGATTGTCCGGAGAACCATTCATAAGCTATGAAACATTTTGTGTACGAGCTTTATGAAGGCTGGTGACCTTAACCTTTGACCTCTTGACCTCAAAACTGAGCTACCGATTAACAAGACATAGATATTAACTTAACAAAATTTCAACTTCATAGGACTTTCAGTTCTTTAGTTACAAGCCGGGCGGAACGAACGGAAAGAAAACTGACATAGTGCAATGCGTAATGCAGCCGCCTAATGGGAGGACCGCATAATAATAATAATAATAATAATAATAATAATAATAATAATAATAATAATAATACAATAACTAAAAAATGAAGCCATCGGAGACGGTATCCCACTACTCGCGACAGAATAGCTCAGAACCTGACTGAGTGACCTTGAACCCTCCGAAAAACTACCTTGAGATACGAATTTGTCCAAGATTTTTCTCCATTCTACGTAACCACCAAGCAGAAAGCAGATATCTGCAATACTTTTTAAGTTATCGTGCGCACACACACATCTCTACCAAATGCATGCATGTGTTCATGTTTTTATATGAAAATCTAGTCAAATCTGAAAAACAAGAGATGCTTCAGACTGACACACACAGCTGAAAACAATAGTATCTCCTTCCTATCGTCGCCGCCAGTAGTAATAATAATGCCAGGTGGTTACCTTCTTCCGTTGTTGGATGAACGAGCAGCATCGACATCAGTTCACTCACAGCCTCTTCAATGTTGCTGCTTTTTGTCTGAAGCAGCTGACCACCACGAAGGCAGCAACCCTGCTCGCAAGAAACGACTCTCTGAAGTATAGCCGCCGTTACAGCAGCCATTTACCAAACTTCTTCAGTTTTAACCTATAAACTAGTATACGTAAGAACGTGGCGGTCTTCTGGAGTTAACAAAAGTTAATCACGATACTGTTTCTGCAAAAAAATCCCACGAGATCCTTTCAGATGTAATCTAAATAATGATACGTCATAAAAGAGAGAATGCCTCAGTCACACAGTCTGGTATCACAAACTATTTATTTGGTATTTATTAATACCAGTAACAAACATTTATCAACTTCAGCAACAAAAATGACGAGATTGGTGTTGTTATCGGATTTGTCATAAAAATACCGTTACTACGATATGCTCTGACCAACGAAATCGCTATAAAATGCAGACTGACAATGTTATTAAAATTCACGAAAAAAATAATAGGTAAAGGTAAAGGTAAGTGTATTTATATAGCGCGCTTTTTGTAGTACCTCACACTCAAGGCGCTCAGGCATGGATCACACAGTGTCAGCTGCAATTACACCAATGCCTGCCTCTACCTCGTAAGCGTTCACCAGATGGCGCCTCCCCAGACTGAGGTTGCGCATATCTAATTGCAGCCTACTACTCATTTATCTACCCCGAAAGGATGAAAGGCTGAGTCTGCCTGGTTGGCTTACCTATAGCGGACGGTTTACCCACATAAGTGGTCACCCATCAGCTGCAGGTCGAGCGCAGGACAGGGAAAGTTCGCCGGTCAAAGACCGACGTTCTACCAACTGTGCCACGCAACCAATATGCCTAATAGTGATTCGTCCACTTCTTCATTGAGGACCCTCGAAATATCAAGAAGATTAAAATTGTGTTTGTGGAATAACGGTGATAATTTAAACCATTCATTGCTGATATTCTCACTAATTATTCTGCGTGTGCTGCATAAAAGCGCTAGGCTTATTCTGTTTAATTTACCCGAACATAGTCGAGAAACTGTTCAACCGTGAACGGTTCGTCTGTAGAAGACATCGGGCAAAGGATGGTGCTCTCAATGTCACGAAATCTTGCGAGTATTCGCTGGTCGATGAGCTGCGTGGCTCTGCTAATGAGCTGCTCCCAGTCTGTCACGGCGTCGCCGGCACGGACGACGAACTCGTCGGCCGTGTTTGACAGCCAGCCGACCGTGTCGACACCGGGCTGCAGCGACTGGCCCAACCGGTCGTTGATCGGACACATCAGCGGTTTCAGCAGCCGCGACATCTTCTCCGAAACGTCGTCGATACGTCGGACGAGCGTCTGCAACGAAACGTGCAACTCAGCACCGATCAAACTAGTGCAGTTGAAAACAAAACTAAACAGCATTCTGCAGACAGAGAACATTTCCGGGAAGCCGCGAAGTGCAGTGCTGCCACCTGGTGAGTGGTGAATGTCAATAAAGCGTGAGAGAGGATTTATTTATCCAGAGTAAACAATAATATTAATAATTATCATGAACAGAGTGGTAGTGCGGTAAGCGTCCGCGACTGCGTAATTTAAGACAAATCCAGGATAGCGAACCATCCCCAAATCTAGTCGACTGTTCCTTGTCCCTTGACCTACCCTTTCCCCAGAAAATGAATGAAAATCCATCCACACAATTTTTATCGCGCGTCAGCATACTGACGCGCGATATTGATAGCAAATCTGTCCGTCTGTCCGTCTGTCTGTCCGTCCGTAACGTTCCGGTATCAGATGAAAACGGCTTAACATATCGTCATAGTTTTTTTCACCATACGGTAGCCCAATCATTCTGTTTTCATCAGCATCAAACATCTTCACGAAATTCCGACGGGGTCACCCCCTGCGGGGACGCTAAATACAGGTGGGGTATAAAAATTTCGCAATTTTCTACCAATAAGTACCTATACCTCACAAACGATGCAAGATATCGCCATAGTTACTATGGAAGGTGAATAAGAACTCGTATGCAATCTGGTGCCATTCCAATGACCTTGAACGAACCTTAACCTTGTTTTCAAGGTCTCATCACTTTTTGACGCTAAATATTTCACAAACAGCTACAGATACGGCCATAGTTACTATAGAAGGCGAATAGGAAACCGCGCCCAAGCTTTTAAATGGCACCAATTTCAATGACCTCGAATGACCTCTAATCCAGATTTCAAGGTCACGGTATTATTCAACGTCAAATAACTCGAAAATGGTACAAGATAGAGCTATATTTACAATGCCTGACCAATAGAAAGTCGAATGTGGTCTAGCGCCATTTTCAATGACCTTGAACGACCCCTAACCTGGTTTTCAAGGTCACGCCATTCTTTGGCACTGAATATCTCACAAACGGCTACAAATACGGCCACAGTTACTATAGAAGGCGAATAGGAAACCGTACCCAAGCTTTCGAATGGTACCACTTTCAATAACATTGAGTGACCTCTAACCCCCATTTCAAGGTCACATATTATTTAACGTCAAAAAACTCGAAAATGGTACAAGACAGAGCTATATTTGCAATGACCGACCAATAAAAAGTCGCATATGGTCTATCGAACGGCGCCATTTTCAATGACCTTGAACGACCTCTAACCTGGTTTTCAAGGTCACGCCATTCTTTAACACTGAATATCTCACAAATGGCTACAGATACGGCCATTGGTACTATGGAAGGCGAATAGGAAGCCGTAACCAAGCTTTCAAATGTTACCACTTTCCGTGACCTTCAGTGACTCTAAACCCACATTTTAAGGTCACAATAGTACTCAACGTCAAATAACTTGACTAATACTAAGTCGTGTATGATCTATCTAAATGGTTCTGTTTCCAGTGACCTTGAATGACACTTAACCTAGATTTCAAGGTCACGGTGTAATATTTATGCATATAGATGCCCTCGACGTATTGTGTGCGCAGCTGACGCGCGATCTGTTGGCGATAGCTAAGTTCTTGTTTGTATAATTTTGCTGAAAGACAGAGAGATAGAAATAAAAACGCCGAGGAAAACACTACATCCTGCTTCGCGAAGGTAATCAGACCAACACACGGACCAAGTGTCCATCATATCCTTTGTTCTTGGAACGGTTCTTTAACGAGATCACACCACAGCCGCAATATCACATCACTCGACAAAACTTATCCATCAGTCGTTGTAAAAAATGTGATTTCGTGATTTAAAAAAATCGCTGCGTTTGATTGATCGAGTTTCAAGACTGATAAGATGACAAACGATGTCGAATGACCGTCGTCCGTCGTCGCGTCTACTCTGGTCCCTTGTCTATAGTTAGTGAAATACGACGAAATCTTACGGATGACCGTCGTCCGTCGTCGCGTCTACTCTGGTCCCTTGTCTAGTTAGTGAAATACGACGAAATCTTACGGTGACGGATTGGTAAAGCTTCATAAGTTCAGCTTGTCTTGACATCAAGTCCTTTGCCGCTGGTGGGATATCAAAACCCAGCTGGTTCATATACTGTGTCTCTCTCATCAGGGTCAATATCTGCGGGTCAAAGTTCACCATCCACTTGCTAGACTCTTTATCATGAACAAGCAGAGATGAACATATACTCGACTTGACGACATCAACCTACAAGTATAAACACGTAATAAACTGTCATTTTAAACTTTTAATAATCATTCTTTCTATGTTTATATGTTTTTGTGATTTGTATGTTGTTGTTTTTTATAAATAAAAGTTTGTGCTGCTGTCTTTCAGCATATTAAATGAATAATAATAATAACTCAGTTAATGTTACTTTATCATAAATAATGAACTTATAATATTCTGTAATCATTTTCCATCTTCATCTTGGTGTTGGCATGAATTATAGTACTGTGATCTTGAATAATATTCGAGTCTCGACAATATAATTTAACAAAATTACAGCACTTAGGAATACAAATTGTACGCGTTAGTCTTATAAAATGTCTGATCAGACTCAATTTTGCTGAAAACTATAATAAGTAACAGTGTTAATAGACAGCCAAGTACAAAAGGAAAAAATGCATAGTGTTAAATTTAAGCCACAATTTGAGCACATTTTTATTTTCATACCCGCGTAAATTTTATTATTGTTGCTGTTTAATATTTTTGAGAAAAAAACAACAAAATATGACAAACAGAGCCATTATACCTGGGATAACCAACACCGATAATACATCAGCTCATATTCCAGCAACGTTTTGCTGAGTTTGTTGTAGTTCCGAATGATTTTTTTTGCTTCGTTGCTTTGCATCAGCTGCGGATGGTGTTTCAACTCCAACATCGGCTCTTCAACTCGTCTGAACAGCTGACGCGACCACAGTATTCGACCTACAAAATTAAATAATATTGTAAGCGTTTGTGAACATTTACATGTGCAATCAAAAAGCTGATAGTAATGTTTTCAGTTAAATATAAAACTTTCCATTAGAGTAGTGCACATAAATGAAAAAAAGTAAAATTATTTCAATGTCAAGAAAATTTATCATTTTTTGTAATACACATTTATGGCAACTTTTACAACTATCATTATTTACTATTTATTTTAATTAACGTTTGAAGTTATTTTAGAAATAGGCTAATTTAATTTGATACAAATTTAAAAAGGAAACGGGGTAATGTATCTTTATTAATGTATAAAAATCCGTTAAAGAAACACTATACCGGCAATTGGTGGTGCGCCTCTAGCAACGTCTGGCTTCTTCTTGAACTTCTCATAGACGCCGGCAACCGTGAGAATATCTTCTGAATACTGCTCCAGGATGGCGGGATACACCTCTTCCACTGGAAGACCTTCAATACCAAGTTGTTCGAATTTATGCGCCAGCTGAAGCGCAAAATGAGTGCTGATCGTAGACTGGATGCGGGAAAACATGAACTGCGTTAGCATATCCTGAAACAATACGCGATATTTACAGCATTTTCATCCCGATTTACAACCGCCACAACGAAACTACACCGTGTTCAGAAAAAAACATCCGCTTTTTTTCTTGCATAACTCTTAGAAAAAGTAACAAATTTCAGTGAAAATTTCAGACAAAATTGCTAATGAAATGCTGATTCTAACAGCGTAAAATAATTTGTATTCTTTTTAAATATTCTTTGCTACCAGCAGTGATGTAAACTGAACGTCAGTAAAAGTTTATTTTTTTAATCCAGCCTTTGGGCTGCAAGTATCATTAATAAAGTTTAGTGTCGTTAGAGCAATCAGATTTACCGTTGGACATCAATATTTATTAAAAGCTCGTGAGTAAATAAAAATATGCAGCAAACTCCTTTCTGAAGATGTTTCCCGACAGATGATAGAGTTTTAATGGGTAAAACATTTAACAGAGAAAGTGACAGCAGTGGCATCACTGACTCGCGTGTTCGGGTTGTGGTGGACCACACAACGCCAACCCCACTGCAAAGATCAACAAAGTTAAAGATCTCGCACTGGTATTTTGATCAGTGTCTTTACCCTATCATGACTTCATCTTCTGTCAAAAAACATCTTGACGCGTTTTTCTACGTAATCGTTTTCACTCACATTCATTTGATGAGATGTTTATCGTCAATGGTAAATCTCATTGCTGTAACGACACTTTTAGTGACGTCCGGTCTACACTGCTGCTAGCAAAGAATATTTAAGAGTAAGACGAATACAAATTATTTTATGCTTTTAGAATTAGCATTTCATTAGGTATTTTGTCTGAAATTTTCATTCAGATTGGTTACTTTTTCTGAGAGTTATGCAAGAAAACAATAGTGGTTGTTGGTCTTTTTTCTGAACACAGTGTATAGACAACTGATGATAAGTGATAGAGCAATATTACAAGTGATACGACTCGCAATGTGTTATCAGCGATGATCATGACGTCGTACACTAGTCGAAAACTGCATCCTTGATCACAAGGGCGCCGACTTTATCTTTTCAATATGGAAGGCGGGGGGGGGGCAAATTTCTTGCCGAATGATTCGGGCGAAGCTGCCGCGCACGGCCTAAGTTGTGCTGGAAGCCGACTGCTGCGACTGTGAGCTGTCTTCCAGCATGACGGTCCGACGTGTCACTCCCGGAATGTGTTTTTGAAAGTTACTTGCAAAATAGTTCGTTGTGGGTCACTTCCAGTGATGAGTGGTGTTGTGAATTGTAATGATAATGATAAGTAGGTTGAACAGAAAGTTACCAGAACAAAACACAGTTTGTTCCGACACCTTGTAAATGTCAGGGCAGCTTTCCATTGCTCCGGCGAAATCGGCGCCGTGCTTAGTCATGCAAATTATGCCTCTGCAGCCACGCATGCGCACCAGAAGCTATTATATTTTCACGTAAGTCTGTCCCCATGTCCTGTGCCAACATGGACTAGTCCGCAAGACGGGCGAGTCCATTACACACATGCAGCGGCGGAGGCATCATATGACCGCGCGCGGTCTTAACTCTCAATGTTAATACATGTCATCTTCAGAACCCAGATTAATAAACGTGTGGTCAAACCCAACTGATCTCTTTCTGATCAACCGTACGAGCACAGGAACATATTCCAGATTTGTAGAGAGTGTCAACAGAATACGATATTCAAAAGCTATAGGCCTACGAATGCGCTGTACAACTCAATTCAGCTCAACTCAACTCAGAAACAGGTACAGAAACCTATTACAAATATTACAACTAAGCCAAATACGTAAGCGAACTGACTCGTATTTCGGCAATACGTTGTGTAAAGTTCGCATAGTCCTTGTCAAATTCTTCCAGCTTCTGATGCAGGAAATTGCACGATTTCTCTTTCACCTCGTTGTTCAGCGCATCTAGCTTTTCCAGTATCGCAGCAGTGCCTGTAAATATTGCAACTTGAACTAGAGAGCACTGTGTTCTGCGTGTGGCTTATGGACCCACCACGACGTATCCGTGCACCTACGGGGCTGACTGAGTCCTGCTCCTCATTACAGTTCAGTTCAGTTCGTTACACTCTTAAAACAAAATGTTCTCAGAGGCTGTAGGCTTGCTTGAACAGGTGGGTTTTAAGCCCAGCCCGAAACTGTCCTCAACTTATCAGTGGTGATCTTAAGTGAGCCGGTAGTGATATCAGAATCAGAATCAGATGGCACTCTGAGAGAGCATATCTCTACCAACGCCAAGTGATCTGACCCCTTGAACTTTGTTTGCCTCAAACAAGTGATCCAAAATTCGAATCCGGATTTCCTGATTTATCCGGATCCGGGTGTGCGCCATATCACTCCCAAAATATAGTGGAGTCATTCCCTTGTTGGTCCTTTCGCCGAGTTCCGTGAAAAGCGGTCAGTGACATGAGAAATGCTAATAAATCTCCTAAAATGTCCTATTCTGCAATGCTGAGGACAATGGAAAAGTGACCCGTAATCCGTATCCAGAATTAGACCACCATTAAAAGCTGATCGATTCTTCCCATTGGTAGGTCTAATCATAACAAGAATAAGTTTCAGCGAAATCAGCTGATTACTTTTGCAGTAAGCTTAGGCCTAATCCTGCTAACAGATCACATTCAGTTACCAACTGCTGGTAAAAGTAAATAGTCGGTTTACGACGACGACGCTACATTACTCAAGTTACACGCACAGAAAAATTAGAAATATATGTTTTGCAATAAAATTAGAGTAACTAACCTTCAATCTTAGAGTCGCGTAGTCCGCGGTACGTCTGCAGAACTGTAAACATCTCGATGATCTTGCGAAGTCTGTCCACAAACTTGTCAAATTTACCGAACATGATGACCTCGGAAAATTCGCGTCTGTCGCCAAGATGTTCCCTGAGCGCACGAAAGTGGTCGCGGTATTCTCTGTGCAGTTGAAAGCATTCGTCGAACTTTGCCTCGACGACCGACAACGGCTGCGTCCAGACGTCCTCGCCATCCGCAATAAACGTTTTGCACGATAGGACCATCTGGTTGCTCACCTGTACAAATAGATCGCGCGTCAGCTGCGCACACAATGCTTTGAGGGCATCTATAGGCCTAAATATTACACCGTGACCTTGAAATTTAGGTTAAGGTTCACTCAAGGTCACTAGAAACGGAACCATTGGATAGATCATACACGACTGACTATTAGTCGAGTTATTTGACGTTGAATATTATCATGACCTTGAAATGTGGGTTAGATGTTACTCAACGTCATTGAAAGTGGTACCATTTGAAAGACTGGATACGGTTTCCTATTCGCCTTCCATAGTAACAATGGCCGTATCTTTAGCCATTTCGGAGATATTCAGCATCAAAGAATGGCCTGACATTGAAATCTGGGTTTGGGATTGTTCAAAGTCATTGAAAATGGCGCGGTTTAATAGACCATGTATGACTTTCTATTGGTCCGCCATTGTAACTATAGCTCTATCTTGTACCATTTGCGAGTTATTTGACATTAAATAATACCGTGACCTTGAAATCTGGTCTAGAGGTCACTCAAGATCATTGAAAGTAGTGCCATTCGAAAGCCTGGGTGCGGTTTCCTATTCGCCTTCCATAGTAACTATGTCACTATCTTGTATCGTTTGCGAGATATAGCGACTTATTGGTAGAAAATCGGGAAATTTTTATACCCCACCTGTATTTAGCACCCCCGCATGGGGTGACCCCGTCGGAATTTCGTTAAGACGTTTAATGCTGATAAAACTAGAATGATTGGGCTACTGTATGGTGAAAAAAATATGACAATATGTTAAGCCGTTTTCATCCAATACCGGAACGTTACGGACGGACGGACAGACAGAATTCTTATCTCGCGTCAGTATGCCGACGCGCGATAAAAACCGTAAAACTCTCAACAGAGCGACGCAATAAACGTAATGTTTTAAGTCACTGTCAGCTTGGCTGCGTTGTTTTATTCACCAATTGATTTCACCGATGCATCGCACTGATGTGTGCATTGATGCATCGAACTTTCAACCGATGAACGGAATAAAACAACACCTTGGTGAATGATACAACGTGACATTTGTTTTAATATGAACGGCGTGTCCTTCTGTTGACAATATTTTTATCTCGCCATAGCGTAGCGTTTGGCGTGATATTAAGTTTGCTTTTGTTTTTTACCCGCCATTCGCTAGTATAGCGAAGGGCGAGGTATTTGTTTTACTGTATGTTTGTTTGTTCGTCAACGATTTCTCGACAACCCGCGGGCCGATTCACGCCATATTTTGCATGCGGGCATAGCCTGGGTTACGACGTGTCTTCTCCCCTTTTGGGGGTTGGCGGCCTCCGGCGGGCGGAAAAAGAGGCAAATGAAATTTTCGTACTATGGGAGTCAATGGGGAATTTTTGCATTTTGGCGGTTTTTGAGCGATATCTCAGCAACGCGTGCACGGATCCACACCAAATATTATTTGTGTACGGACAATGTCTGCCGACGTGACCCCTCCCCCTGTGGGATCCATCGGCCCCTGGGGGGCGGGGGGAGGGGGAGTTAAAAACTCAAAAAATTGGGGGTGGTCTCATTCGTGCTGCGGACAGCTACCATTTCTATTTTTCTCAGCGATGC
>Ga0209149_1001346_pt1 | contig 12274 bp, 7 predicted proteins | sample WorMetTyACAVOLI2_FD_187423 | JGI IMG/M metagenome (GOLD analysis project Ga0209149, IMG submission 187423) | Marine gutless worms symbiont microbial communities from Max Planck institute for Marine Microbiology, Germany - Olavius algarvensis... ... | reverse complement strand
AAAAATTATTATATTATACGACACAGCATGAGGGCGGCTGCCATATTGATTTTTGACAAATGTCTATCTCTGAGGCAGACTACGGCTAACAACTGCAAAACGGCTTTCAGCCTAAATGTCGTTGAGAGCACTAGCGACGACTACAAATTTTAATTCTACTTGTATTTTTAATAATTACCATATAATAACATGGCGTCATCAAACCACATCAACAAGTCAGAAGTTTGTTAAATCTTCGTTAAGCTGTCTTCAACCATAGGGCACTGCAGTCTGTGCAGCAAAGAGTGGCAGTGTCCGGTGGGCAGACTACTAGCGAGCAAGCCTACCCACCTCAACTGCAAACATCTAGGCATGGATACAGTGTCATCAAAAGCCAGTCCACTAACTGGATTCATGGCGGCACGCAACATTCGGGACAGCTGCAAGGAAAAAATAAGCACTGCTCTAGCAAAACTGATAGTTGAAAGCATGCTGCCGATATCATGCTGCCCCCAGCGCTTAGTGACTCTTGTTTTTAGATGCCGGATATAAATACTCTTACTTACTTACCAGTGACTTATTCAGAGTCACTGTGTGACTTTCTGGCACTGCTGCGCTGCCTCGCCCATGCCAAATTCGTGAGAATCACTCAAGGGACTCGCCCCTTAGGGGCAAATTTATACCAAAAATTCCAAATTTTGACGATTTTTCGGGCCTTAAACCCACATTTCAGCATCTATAAAGGTGAAATTTGGCACATACGAGCAGAGCTAGGGTTCGCTCACCCTCCCTCGGGACCAACCTAATTCACGATTTCATGGCCGTGACATTTTCCGTGAAATTGGCCTTCTTCCGTGAAAAACGCCCATTTCCGTGAAATTTGTGATTTTTCGTGAATTTTAACGCTTTTACATTCATTGTTTTATGAAGGTTTTCAGAGTTTTATCAACAGCTTTTGTGCGGATTTTGCTGTTTGCTACGTGTCACACTTCAGCACTAAGTAGTTGGCATGTATTCACTGTGTTACTTACTTACATCCAGTCTTGAGTCTTGACTTAGTACATTAATAACAATAGCAATTTCAAATATGCTATTCGACAGATTTCTTAGTTTGCATTAACATAGCACCTCAAAATAACAGCTGTGGGGCCCTGAATTTTTCAAACTCCTTCCGTGAATTTTCCGTGAAATTTGGCACATTTTAAAAACTTATCGTGAAATCGCGCATTTTTTTCCCGTGAATTAGGTTGGTCCCTAACCCTCCCCAAAGGTTGTAAGAATCGCTAAAGTATTTGTCCCTTAGGGCAAATTTATAACAAAAAAATCCACATTTTGACTAATTTTGGGAAGCCATAAGCCCATATTTCTGTAGTGATAACGGTGAAATTTTCATGTTAGAGCGGGCGTAAGGTTTGACCATCCTACAAAGACTTGTAATAATTTCCCCCAAATTTTTATGGCAAATTTTATAGGCAAAATATCAAATTTTGATGTTTTTGGGGTTATAGTCAAACCTCCTGCACCAATATAATCTAACTTTGACAACGAAAAAGTTGGATATTAAGCATTTGACTGCATGTCATGCCAGTATTGCATTGACTTGGAGATGATGCATATTGATTTCAATTTAATTTGTAGTTTGAGGGGCATATTTATTGTGGTTGGAAAAGGTAATGTCTTCTTAACTGTTTGTATTGTCTTCTTTAAATTATTTATTGAATGTTCTTTATTTTCAGAATTATGAACTCCCAGTTTCACAGCAATGAGCCGGACCCTGATGCCATTAAGATGTTTGCTGGACAAATACCACGCTACATGGACGAAAACGACTTGCAAAAACTTTTCGAGGAGTTCGGTCCTGTATATCAGATAAATGTTTTGCGTGATAAATTTACAAATCAAAGCAAAGGTAAAGTTTATTCTTCATTCTTCATTGACAGTATTCTTAATAAACTGCTAATTACCTGTGCCAAGGAGGGTTTGACAATGTACTTGGTAACTTGGTGGCATTTGAAAAGTGGCACTTGAATGTCATTGATGCTTGTGTTAAAGTCAAAGACATAATATTGCAGCCGGGGAGTGGGGATTTTATGTGGGTCAGGCCGCTCAGGCGAGTCCAGTTTTTGGCCTAATCTAGGTAGGTCAGTGATTTTAGAGCTGGCCTGGCCTGGATGGGGGTTCATGGCACTTGCTTGGGCTGGCTAGGTTAGCCAAGTCGCCCAGCTCCTAGTTAGTGTTATGCCTTTGTGTGGTCAGACAAATGGCTCAGGGTATTGAGGAGTCTTATGGGTATGCATGGTTGCGTAGAGAAGATGCGCAAAAAAGACAAGAAATTTATCTATCACAAACAGATCACGCATCAGCTGTGCACACTACACAATATGTTGAGGGCATCTATAGGCCTAAATATCACATCCTGACCTTGAAATCTAGCTTAAGGGTCACTTAAAGTCACTGGAAACGGAACCGTTGGATAGATAATAATAATAATAATAACAGCTGAGCTTCTTGCGTAAACTTACAGTCCTACGATTGCAGTATCGACGGTCAGTTTTGACTCTCGACTGTTTGATGTGAACTGAAATACTTAGTAGTTTGAAGAACTGTCAGTAACTGTTTTAGATTTTTGTTTTTGCAGAATCTTTTTAATTACTAGTTTATGAAATAATGCAAAATGATGTGATAGATGGTCAAATTATCCTTATTATTGTTGATGATAGGCAATGGAAACACTGGCATATCTGTATGTTATTACGTGTTAAACTGACTTGTGTTAATTGATTGTCGTTCTGCAGGCTGCTGTTTTGTGACATTTTACACTCGGCGAGCAGCAATGGAAGCTCAGAGCTCTTTACACAACATAAAAACACTGCCTGGGGTGTGTAACCTGTTTTCACATTTGACAGTCAAAAAGTTCTGTAGATTGAATATTTTTTACTTTTTAGATCTGCTGTTTGGTACTATTTTATGATACATGATTATGATAGTCTGAGCCACTTGTTCATTCTGTGCTATAATATATTTAGTAATTTCTTTTATTTGCATCGCTATAGGCCATGCTGGAATGTTCCAAACTTTAATGACTTAGCTCCTAAGTGTACTATGCCCATATGTCTCGTGCTCAAATGTACACTGTGTCCCAAAAAAATTAGTGCACCAAACTCATGGCAAATAACTTTGTCAGTTCTTAATAGATTTTCAAAATTCTTTCACTCCTGGAAAGCCAATTAAATTTCCAATAAAACTTATATAATACTTCCCACCATATCTTTATTATGTTGCCGCACTACTTTGCGAAAGTTAGAAGTCTGAAATTATTGTAATTTCCAAAAAAATTCAATCTAAAAATTGTGTCACATTTGAGAAAAACAGAAACGCCTCTTGCCATATGGCTGAATAGTGTCACACCATTTGATCGAAGTGTCCGCTACGCCACATGTGCGAAGACATACACACCACTCGTCAATTGCATTGTCAGTGATGGTCGGGTCAGTGCCATGCCAAACATGCAGATAACGCTGCTTCCATTCACAACACTTGTTTAGATAAAATCGTCTGCTATTTACAAAGAATATTTAACAGGAACTGGAAATTGAAACAACAAGTGAGTATGTAAGTAGTTAAGTGCATTAAAATTGGGTATGTGTTCAAAAATTAGTGCATGTTACGTTTTCGTCTGCATTTTCTTCCGGATATGCCAAAGCTCAAACTTCTAACTTTCGCAAGGTAGTGCGGCAACATAATTTACTTGGCTTTCCAGCAGTGAAAGAATTTTGAAAATCCGATAAGAATTGACAAAGTTATCGCCATGAGTTTGGTGTACTACTTTTTCTGGGACAATTTTTTTTCACCGTCGGGTAGCCCCACCATTCTAGTTTTTCCGTACCAAACGGGGTGGTGATATTCCGATGGGAACCCCCCTAATGGGGGCGTCGAATGCAAGGGGAATGATAAAATGACTATTTTTTCACAAATATCTCGCTATATCTCAGAAACGGTTATAGTTAGATGGGCATATGCTGCGAGACAATTTGTAAGCATCGAATTCTCTTTCCATCCATACAACATTTAGCGTGATTTCCTCTGGGGCATCTCCAGGGGAAACAAAAATGTAAAACAGCGATTTTTTGGACTTACGCATTGACTTGAGCATCGTATAACTCGGAAACTATTGAAGACAGATAGGTACATGCTGCGAGGTGTTTGGCAAGCATTAGATTGTCTTTCCATCCATGCAACATATTGCATGATAGTCGCAGGGGTGTCTCCAAGGGAAACAAAAATGTGGGCTGCGGTACGTGAAAACGGCGATTTTTTGCACTTGCGGTTAGACTAACTGGGAAACTGTTGAAGATAGATGGGTACATGCTGCAAGACAATTTGTAAGCATCGAATTCTCTTTCCATCCATACAACATTTATCGTGATTGCCCCAGGGGCATCCCCAGGGGAAACAAAAATGTGGTAAAAATGCAAGAATGTAAACTTGCGCAGGTACTTCAAGTTTAACTGTGAAGCTAACGGCAACACCTCTAATTCATACTTTCATCTGTCCCATGTGTACCGCTACATTGTGCAACTTATGCTGCATTGTAAACTTCTTGACTACGTTTTCTGACAAAAAGTCCTGCAATACCTCAATAACTTTACAAAACAGCGTCACGCAGTTTGTCAGCGATAGCTGAGCTTCTTGTTTTCAAAAACCGACGGGAACTGAAGCCGCATTTTTTTGGCGCCAGTTGAACGGCTTTTTAAGTCTGGGTAACAGGCAAGGTTTACAGTTGCGGCCTAACTAGGATAGACTTAATAACAATGACGAGAGAGCATGTTTATCAGCACCAAATTTTTATTTACGTACTAAAATGAAGTAAATTAACTTAATGAGCAATAATTGCATTACATAAACTGCCAGCTTACAAACGAAGATAACAATGTTGTCCATCTGGTGTATTGTTCGACGCAAAGTAACAGGTTTGATCATTTTCAACGAACGTTATGTGTAGTGCGATAGATATTTTTTGTATGGAATAATCAAAACCGCGGGAAACCGAATAGCCGATACTGCGGTTTTTTGCTGAAAACCTACAGAAACTGAACCGGAAATGGAAATAACGGAACCATAACAACCCTAGTGTGTGTAATGTGTATTTATTGTTGTCTGTTGATTCAGATGCAACATCCCATTCAAATGAAACCTGCAGATAGTGAAAAACGAGGCAAGTCGTATCTGCTGTTTGTTGCTATCTGACACATGTGTGTTACACAATTTTTTCCATTTCTAATTGCTGATATATATTGTGTAAGTTTTTGAAGGAATTATAGATTTGGCTGTGTGTTGACGTTTGTGGTTGCAGTAGAAGAACGGAAGCTGTTTGTTGGCATGTTATCAAAGAAGTGCAGTGAGAATGATGTTCGTATGATGTTTGCGCCGTTCGGAACAATTGAAGAGTGTACTATACTGCGGGAACAAAGTGGTCAGAGTCGAGGTCAGCATTATGTGGCTTGCGTATTGGTAATTCTACTGTTAATTATAATAATTTGTTGTATAGTTGTTGTCGTTGTACAATTTAGCTGAGATGCTGTGAATATTATATTTATTATGCTTTTGTAAAGTATCTCAGGGAAGTCAGACATATTGGCCCTGTTCTGGATACACGAGTAGTCCGTTCTGCAAGAATATGTGCTGAGCTAGTTGTAATGCCAAAAAGTTTGTCAGTCACAGGTAGGATGTGACGGAACCAGCTGAAATCCGCTTCCGTCAGATATGGATTTCATATTTAACATTAAAAAATGGTACAAGATTTGAGCTATACTTACAATGGCAGACAGATATATGATCTATCGAACGTCGCCATTTTCAACGACCTTGAAGGACCTCTAACCCCACTTTCAAGGTCACTTTAACAGTATTTGATGCTGAATATGTCAGAAACGGTAATACTAATAGGGACTTATATACGCCATACTCAGGGGTGTCATTTTGAATAACCTTGAGTGACGTTGACTGACTTAGCAAAATATTCAGTGACACAAAGCATCGCACGCTCTATCTGCGACAGCTGAGCTTTTTATTTTTCATTACATGATGTATTATTTAACCTGCTGCCTTTACTTAACATCTTGAACCGCACCTGTGTCAGGTTGCTTCTTTTTCTTTCATTTGACCAGTGCTTATTGTTGAGTTGTAAACTCGGTAATGTAATTGTGTAGGGTGTGCATTTGTAACTCTTTCAAGCCGGCAGTGTGCACAAAATGCCATACGCAGCCTACATCACTCGAGAACACTTGAAGTAAGCCGATGCAGTTTGTTCTGTTTTACTGCCAGCCATGTGATATGTTCTGCTGCAGTTGACGTACCGGTAGTTTATTGCTGCTTATAACAGTGTGGACAGGGTGACACTTGTATGGAAAACTTAGAAATGTCAGGGATTTTACTGTAAGTCAGGGAAGTGTCAGGGAAAAAATCTTGTCAGGGAAAAGTGGCCTAAAACTGTTTATTGTTAGCTGCATATTTGCATATTTATTTGCTTGTTTTTAAAATAGTCTTGATGTTGCTGAGTTTGTGCATTTCATTTTGGTTTTGGATCATGCACTGTTGCACTCCTACCCACATCAGTGACAATAACAGTAGTACACACATGGACATGAGTGTCGTGAACTGTCAGGGAACTGTCAGGGAATTTCACATTGTCTGGAGAGTGGTCACCCTGGGTGCAACTGTGCATGATATGATACGATGCAATATGATATTGTGTATTTACAGTAAAAAGCTAACATGAAGCCAGCTTAATGGTGTGGTTTTTATGTGGTTTATTTGAAGACGTGTGGGAGAACGTACACCCTAACTTTGCAACGAATAAAACATGTAAAAATGAAAAAAGGCAAAGGTAAGGGGTTTATGTAGTACACTCAACGTGCTTGGGTATGGATCACACAGTTTTACCTGCAAGTTACACTCTGCCTGCCTTTCCATGATGAACTTTTACCTCGTAAGCATTTACGAGACGGTGCCACCACTGATCGTGGTAGCAGACATCTGACTGCAGCTTACTACTCATTTATCACCCCTGACAGTATGAAATGCTGAGTTGGCCTGGTTGGCTGACCAATAGCGGATACCACATAAGTGATCACCCATCACCTGTAGGTCGAGCGCAGGACAGGGAAAGTTCGCCGGTCAGAGACCGACGTTCTACCACTATGTTACGCAACCAGCCTACAGATGCACAAACTTGAAACATTCTCTGTGATGTTCTGATGTATGTGGATGACGTGATGCAGGGTTGTCGGTCTCCGCTCGTAGTAAAGCTCGCAGATTCACAGAAAGAGAAGGAGATGAAGCGACTGCAGCAGATGCAGGCTCAGCTTTTGAACGGCGCTGGTGCAGTCGGACTCGGTGCACTCAGTCAGCAGTATCTCGCCGTTAGTAACACTTACCTGTTTCACATGTCAACCGTAACTTTGTTCTGATGAATTTGTTACACATCACAAGGTTGACAGTTCTGTAGGTAGTGTTGTGACGATGTTGGGCATCTTCAAAGTCACTGTTTTGTGTCGAGCTGCAAGTATGAAGCTGTCTTCATGAAATGAATCTCATTGTAGCAAGTTCTGCATGTCTAACTGTATGGTGATCATTTTTGTGTTTCATGTAGATTATTTCATGTAGATTAATTTTGGTCGAATTTTTTGTGTTTTTTTGTGTTACTGAAGTAATATTCAGATACTGCAAAAACTTAACAGTTAGATAGTAGCATTTTAACCAGGTAGCTACAATTGTGTGTTTTTCGTCAACATTGCGATGTCATTACTCATTATATTGCTACATATATCTCGTGAATGGTGGAACTTATCGAGACTGATTTTGCACATTGGTTCTACATACCTCTAGTGAATGACCCCGCTTAGGGATGGTACTCCCAGTGGAATTGCGAAAAGTGTCTGTAGAATGGTGGTTGGACGTATTCTGTGTCGGGCTCATTTTCATGTATGGTAAATAAATGGGAATGTTAGACATGATTTTCAAGTGACCCCCCTCCCTATATAAGCCAGGTGTATGGCGGGTATGCATCTGCCTGATGCGCTCATAAATATTGGTCTGATGTGGAGTTTTGTTTTCATATGTAGTTGTTACAACAGAGTGGCTCTGGTCCAAATGCTGGTGCACTTAGTAACCTGGGCAATCTCGGGCTTGGTGAGTTGTTACGTTGCAAGATTACTTATCTGTAATGAATCATGTATTAATAATAATAATAATAATAATAATAATAATAGCTGATTTGTATATTACCTTTAGGTCCAAAGATACAGATATACAACTAGATGTCTGATGCAGAACTGTATTTTTGATCATTTGCTGTTACACTGATTTTAAAACACTTGTTTTTCTTGGGATATGCAACTTACATGTTGTAACGTGTGCTGCATATCTCATAGATAGCAGGCATTAGCACTGCGTTATGCATAAATCAAAACTGTCATTTTAAAGTATCTTAAACATTTTTCTTCTTATATTTCCATTGGCAAGATCCCACATGTCGAATAGCCAAAGACTACAATGCCAAGCCAGGCAGAATGTAACAGAACTTTCTGCATGTGTGGGTACGAGATGCGGCTTAACAACTCAGCTGCTGTTCATGAAGCTGGACCGGGATGCAGACACTGTTGCCGTTACACAGGCATCAACAACCGATGATGTTACGAAGTCTATAAGTACAAGTCATCGTTAGGTGGACAGTTTACATTTAAAGACGATGACTGTGTGATTTGAATTCATTATGCGGATGAGTTTTTATATCACCATAGCATTTCATCATTGTGCTGTCACTTGCATACAAAGTATAGCATTAATTGTGATTCATTTTTTGTTTGATTTGTCACAGTTTAAAAAAAAATTATTTTGTTTGTAGTTTTACTTGCAAAAATTACTGTTCTGATCGTGGAACAGAATCGTTACAAACCGTTCAAATAGCCGTGGAAAATATCTGGGATTCCTGGTAAAGTACTGTAGAAAGTGCTTGAATTTCGGGTAAGTGAATGTGAACCCTATGTAAGACCAGTGTGTATTCAGGCCAGTTGGAGTGAAAGATGGGTTTGTGTCGTATTTAGGTGGTTTGAATGCTCTACAGCTTCTAAATGCTGCTGCTGCGGGTTCTGGGCCTAATCAGTCATCGTTGCCGAACTCTTATGGTTTGTCTTGTACATGATACCTTTGCAGTTATTCTGTTGTGATGTTGAGTTGAAGTTGCATGTTCTGTTGTTCAAGCAGATGTGTCATTAGCTATCTCTAGTCACAGTCCATGCTGCAGTCTTGCTGTCAAGCTGGCGCTCATTGCATTAACATCACACGTCAAACACAGTGCAGAGTAGCTGGTGCATATCTGCTGTGATTACTGTATAATTATTGGTTATCATGGCGTCTTTGTTGTTACATGCACATGTTACATGTCCATACACACTCAAAGCTGGACGATGGGAGACAGCCGTGTGTCACAGTTTAGAGAGGGTACTGGTGCACACTCAAAGACAGTGACAACAAACTAATTTAGCGGCCCTTCCTCAAGGTCAGCCCTGCTCAGCCCTCCCTCAAGGTCAGCCCTGCTCAGCTTGCACCAGATCAGTTGAAAATACACATCACCACATTACCCACTGTTTTCACTTTCGTTATCAATATGAGATTGTTTACCTCTCATCAGTTTCCTCCATTCAGTGCATTAGATGCATGCAAATGCAAACAATTCGAGTTATTCTCGGCAACTTCTTTCGAAGTCTTCTTAGTTCTACCTCTAGGTTGAGCGCCTTCTTAGGTCTACCTCTAGGTTGAGTGCCTTCTGCCTCATAAGCTACACATCTTAACCAGTCACCCTCATCCTTTTGTAAAACAGGCACATACTTCCTCAACCTGTTTCGTCGTAACATTGAGATAATATCTTCCTCAAGACTCAACCTTTCTCTTGATACAACACTGAATGCCTGTCTCACTGATGTACGTCACGCATCCATCTAACCATCCTCGTCTCTGCACGAGTCAAAGCTAGTTCGTTTTCTTTTCTGACAGGCCATGTTTTGCTCCCGTGTACGTGTAACATACAACTTGGACATCTTCCATCGTATGTGCTCAGAAGGTGAACTCTCAAATACCTGTCTTGAGAATTCAGTCTCGTAGCATGTGCACCTTACATAAACTGACTGACACTGCAGGGCTGCCAGCCTCCGGACCCAGCACTCACTGTATCCTGTAGCCTTATGTCGTAGTAACAATCATATCCTATCCATCATATAAACCTTGAATGGCACTAAATAGCCTTCTTGTGCTGATGTGCCGTTAAGAAACTACACACTCACTCGCGTAGTAACAACATCCCTGTTGAGTTGCGGTGAAGCCAACATTTATTCAACAAAGACCTTTGTTGACTGTTTTTATTGTTGTATGTGTGCAAATTACATACTCTGAACTGCATTTTTAGGTGATGCTAATAATTTACAAGGTCTGCAAAATTTGAACTTGGCGGCATTGGCAGCATTTGCTGCTAACAGTCCAGGTATATGCTAATTTGTGCTAAGTGTTGATTAATGATTACTGATTGATAGCAATACATATTGGGTGTACATATTAGTGTAGAGGTAACACATTGGACTCCATCAACGTAGTTACTGTATGCTAGGCCAGGTGTGTGCCTGGGTGGGTGACGGGTAAACCACCTCAGCACAGAACCAGGCACCCAGGCCTACGCAGCCTGAGCCTGCCCTCTGTGCAGACTGGAATGAGTACTTGACAAGCTGGGAGAGTAAACAGGCATATCGTGTGATACACCAGCCCGTATCCGTGGTCTCGCAGTGTTTGCTGATGGCTGGCTGTAGGACTGGCATGCGGAGATCACCGCCGACGAACGAGAAGTGGTAGCGCATTAGAGGCGCTTCACGACGATGCGCTATACAAATACATGTTTAATTTACTTTATTACTAATGTAATTTGTACAAGAGTTGAATACTACGGAAGCTTTAATAATATCAGGTCTGTTGTTGGACGTCAAGTGAATGAAATAATGGTTCTGCACCTTATTAAATCTCACTGCTTACCACGATTGATGTATGGATGTGAAATTTGGCCATTGAACGCGGTGAATGTACGCGAAATTGATATTTTATGGAATAATGGTTTTAGGCATGTTTTTAACTGTTGTTGGCAGGAAAGTGTTAAGCCACTTCAGTTTTATTGTCACACCTTGCCACTATCTTATCAACTGCATGAAAGACAGTTGCTGTTTTATAGACGATTACTGCTCAGTGATAATATTGTCTTGCGCACTCTAGCTGGTTTGCCTAGAGTTCGTTTTGAAATGCTAGGTATTGCAGCTAAATATAACGTTGATAACTTAAACTACTCAACTGAAACTGTCAAGAATGCCGTGTGGCTTAGTTTTGTAAATAATATTACATTTTAGCTACGTACGTGATAGTCTTTTATTGCTTTTATGTTGTGATTGATGTGTTTTTTGTGTGTGTTATTGTGCTGCATTAGTTGCGTATTCAATAAATAATATATATAATATGTATGTACATGTGTGTATGTGTATGTTTGTGTGTATGTATGTATGTATAATCCACTCATATTTTATATCTCATTTACATTTATTGTTCGGTTGCATTCTGTCAACCCTTAATAAAGACGTGATGATGATGATGATGATATTTATTTCGCCATAAACTGTACAAACAGTAATAAGATAGTACAAGTAACACAAAATGGCAGGCAACCAGAAAAGCTAGTGTTCATCGAGCTGGTAGCCTATTGTAAAGATTAAAACAAAATTATTATAGTAACAAGAATAACAAACATACAAACTCAAAATAACAACAACACAAAAGCAAGAGAGAATACAAAAGAAGACATAAATCCTGCCTTGAAGTCGGCTGATAAAGCGAACTGTAACAGAAATAGCCAGTTGCGTTACTGTACATAGCGGCATCGTAACTTACGTCAGGCTTGATCGGAACTTACTGTCGCGCATTCCGCGTTATAGCGTGGACCAAATCGAATGTAGTTAGATGTTTCTTCGTTCATTTGCATGTCAAGGTGCATTAACAGCCGTGTTTGTCATACGACACAATTAAATTAATTAATATTATTAATTAATTAACGTTATTAATTAGTTATTAGTTATTAATTATTTATTAATTACTGTTATTAATTAGTAATGGACATTCTAATTATAAATTCATTAATGGTACTTAATTTAGTAATGGTAAACTATGAACTATATCGGCGCAACAATGACTTTGAACAGTTCTCCCTACA
>Ga0209149_1001345_pt1 | contig 12274 bp, 7 predicted proteins | sample WorMetTyACAVOLI2_FD_187423 | JGI IMG/M metagenome (GOLD analysis project Ga0209149, IMG submission 187423) | Marine gutless worms symbiont microbial communities from Max Planck institute for Marine Microbiology, Germany - Olavius algarvensis... ... | reverse complement strand
ATGAACAAGTGTTAATATTTGTACGATAAATAATTGATTTATAGGTAATGTTTGATATTCCCAGTACAAGTCTGCTACAGGTGTCTGCAATCGGCAATTTTGAAGAATTCTCAACAGTTTATTATTGCTATGGAATGCGAATAGGAAACTTTTACAATATGAAGCTTTTACATGCTATCATTTTCAATGACCTCGAGTGACCTTGAGTAACTTAGCAAAATATTCAATGGCACGATTGCACGAAACATCGCGCGACCTCCGTGCGACAGCTGAGCCTCTTGTTGTTCGCAAACTGCGATGCTATTATGCAAGAACGAAAGGCGTTAATTCTCGCGGTGGTCGTTTCAGAGTTGTGAGAGAGCTTAAGTGTAATGCGTTCGTTCACTGACCTTGTTGCCTTTCCTGTCATGAAAGCGGATCCACGGCGTGGACTCGATCCTCTGGTACTCGAGCATGTAAGCCTCTGCGTACTCCTGACCCTGTCAGATACATCACACACAACGCACAGGTACGCTACACAGAATGCATCAGTAAGCACAATCCTAACTCCACGCCACAGTACTGAACCCAACCGACATGCTATACAGAGTCCACGGACAGAGTCACCGACAAATTACCCCCACCCTCCCGGACAATTTCCCCTCTCTTTTACATGGTGTAGATCGTTTCCACTCCTTCCACCACCACCACCACCACCATCCGCCGACCTACAGTATAAAGCGATCTACCGTTAACTTGTACAAAATTGATTGAGGTAGATTGTTTATGGTCAGTAGTACGGGTTAGTGCCAGTTTTCAAATTTTCACCTTAACAGCCAGGCAAATAACAAAGTTCATTCGTCATGATAATGTCACGATAATGTCCTCGAGGAGGAAAATTGTCCGGGAGAGGGAATGGTCCGGGGGAATATGTTTGAGGGAGAAATGTCCTACATTTGGAGACGCCACAGCTGCCATCTGACGCTAACTGTAACCCTAATCCTAACCTTAATCCGGGAGTTTTCTGTGCGGGGAAGGGGGGGGTTACTGTGTGGGGATTTTTTTGCCCGGACATCCCACGATCAACGGAAATGATCGTCGACGAAACGTACGATGAAAAACTGGCTGTGATTACTGTAGCGAAACGCCGCCGCCACGGCCACGACCAACGTCTGCAGCGTTGCCGCATTGAAATCAGCGTGCCACGACCGAACACAGGCCTACTGATGCCGCAATAATTGCGCCAGTCAGAACAAAACCGGGAAACCCTAACTCCAAACCTATACCACAACCTAACATTGCGAGAACGTACAGTAATCTAGGCTAACTGTCCTATCGAACAACATCTTCTTTCGTTTCAACAGCACTTCCATTCCGACGTTCCCAACTGTGCGACTGCCAGAAATGACAGCCAATAGCAAACAGTTTCATAATTACATGTAGTTTTAGGAGTAGATTTTCCCAGTTCTTACTGTTGTGCTGCCGATACCAGCGAAATAAAGATTATTATACAGGGTGTTTCAGAAAAAAGTAGCTTCCCCCCTAAAACTTTTCGGAATATTTTCACTTCGGTTAAGTCCTTTTGCGTGAAATTTTGCAGATTTGTTGACAATTCATACCCACATATATGTACCAATTTTTGTAGATTTATCTTAAACTTTCATCAAATGGCATTAACTTTTCCACGAGTACCCATCGTTTTCACCCTGTCAAGTTTTAAGTATGCCTACTATTCACCCAGAAAATAAAAATGCAGCTTTTTGGAAATGACGTTATTTTTTGTCATCGCGTATCTCAGTGTCTGATAATTGTAAACAAAATAAATGTCTGATTTTTTATTATTAACGTTTTACTGACACTGTTTTAAAGCTTGGTAGGGAAAATTGTCTTACAGCGACAAACTGCACATGCAGACGCTGTGGCAGGTCTCCCAGTCCCACTGCATGGTTTACACAGAACGGCTGAGCCAATGTGGTCGACTCGACTGCAGACTTTCTTAACAGTGCTCAACTTAGGGTACCCGGTAACTGCTTTCGCACCAAGTCCTTGCTGACGAAGCGTCTGCATGCGCAGCTTGTCGTTGTAAGACAATTTTCCCATTGGTAGCCCTACCATAATTTAAAACAATGTCAGTAAAACGTTAATAGTAAAAAAATCAGACAGTTATCGATTGTTTACAATAATTATCGGACACTGAGACACGCGATGACGAAAAAAGACGTCATTTCCAAAAAGCTGCATTTTCATTTTCTGGGTGAATAGGCGTACTCAAAACTTGACAGGGTAAAAATGATGGGTACTCGTTGAAAAATTAATGCCATTTGATGAAATTTTAAGATATATCTACAGAAATTGGTAGATGTATGTGAATATGAACTGCCAACAAATCTGCATAATTTCACGCGAAAAGACTTTACCGAAGTTAAAATATTCCAAAAAGTTTTAGGGGGGAGGCTACTATTTTTCTGAAACATCCTGTAGTAAGAACAATGAAATGTGACAATGTACTTGTATCTCTGCAGATCAGGATGATTTTGAACCATTATATGTACACTGCGATATAAGCGGCACAAAGAGAAGCCTAGACGACCAAGAAAGAATTGGATCGACACCATACCACAAGATTTGAAAAGCATCGGCATGACCTGCGTTGGTTTACTTTACGTAAAGACTAAAAAAAAGCGCTGTGTGTTACAATGAAATGCAGTTGGACATAAGTTATGTATGCTTTGCTGCCGCCGCCACTGCTGCGTTCGCGACCAATGACCCCCGGGACTGAAGACACACGTGGAGTTTGATTAACCTTCTCACAATTGGCAGCGGCTGCAGTGCCGGCCCACTGCGGCACCTACAGAGCCGTCTACGCTCATGCCAACGCCACGTGGAGTTAATGGCGGCAGAGTCGAACGAAATTTACACCACGTGCCAAATGATGTCTCCGGGGCACTGACAAGACGGTCTCACATCTTTATGGTAATGGTAATTACGCCGCCGCTGGCGTGTCTATAGCCTGAGCGATAGCGGTCGTTTTACAACAACAGACAGCACGTTGGCGCCAGAACTCGTGTCGATCTCCGGTCATTAGCCACCAACGAAACAGGTTAACGTCCCATTTCATAGACACAGTAACAGTCGCAACAGCAATGTAAAGGTACATTAAACGCTGAGGCAAAGAATTATGTGTCTCTGCGCGAATCACGGACAAATCCCCTCCGGACAGGAACAACTACCACCGAACCTAAGCCTAACCATAAACCTGGAATCAAGGAGGGTATATGTCCAGGGTTTATCAACCTGGATCTGGACAATTCCCCTCCCTTTCCCCCTTCCACCATCACCATCCCCCGATCTACAACATCTACCGTTAACGTGTACAAAATGATAAGAGGTAGATCGGTTGACGTCGAGAGTACCGGTTAGTGAATGCAGCTTTCAAATTTTCGCTTAACAGCCAGGTGGGGAATGTGCTAGGTGGGGAGGAAAATTGTCCGGGGGGGGAATGTCCAGGCAAAATGTGCTACACTCTATCAAGCGGGCGTTTTGTCCAGATACCTTTGAACGCATCATTTTGCCGCTATTAAGTTAACAACAACGGTGTCTGTGAAGAATATCTCTATACGGTCTTGCCGAGCGGGACCTCGCGGCAAGCAAAAACAGTGAAAAAGATGGATGTCTGTTTGTATAAGCGCTATCTCACTGAGTGCTGCGCTGTCGGCAATTTTGATAGATAGTTGCTGGGACGATCATTATCTGTATCAAAGTCGCCGCGTTACAAAAAGCCCAGTCACGCCCGCCGTAGAAGTATAAACATCGCTTGAGCGGCTGCCAACAGTCAAAACAGTCCACTCCCGGTTATGTCATCCGTTATGTTATGCGTGTTGATCAACATCAGAGTTAGTGCAAAGATCTACTGTTAAGTCATCTAGGCGAGACATATTCAATGAGATTAACTTTGCCGCTCAACTAAGTAGCGCAGTGCAGTCAGTTTTTGCACTCACATTCGTGCTTTCTCAAGCGGTCAGCTACGCTAGAGCGATACTTAAGCCCAACACACAGCGGAAAACTGAACTGAACTGAACTCAACTCAACTCAACTCAACTGAACATGACGACCCAGTTGAGTTGAGTTGAGTTCAATTCAGTTTTCCGGTTGGCAGTTTAGTGTAGAGGTAACACGTGAAGCCGCAGTAATTGGTAATAAAAAACCGCGCTGTATTTATGTTGAAGCTGACTACAGACAAACACGAAGCATCGCGCGGTCTCTCTGCGACAGCTGAGCTTCTTGTTGTTTCTGTCAGAACTTCGTCAAATTTCCACCAACATTAATAAGTTTTGGTAGGTAGATGGCAAAGTGGGTAAACTTGTATGTTGTATATATATTTATATTTTCCACCTAACCTGACCCACGTCACCGCCATACCCTGCGAAACCCAGATGTTCTTAATTGTTATATAACGTTTAAATGTATTATTTGCAACAAAGTATCTGACGACTAAATTAGCACACAGTAAACTGAATATGGTTCATTTAGCAGAGTTATTAGTTGTCATGACAGATCGGCTCAAAACTGTCAGAATTCGGGCTGGAAATGTGCCCCACATACACGGGCACAAGCGTTTAGGCGACGACGCGTTTCTCGCGTCTCTCTCGCTCCAGGAAAGCGACGGTGTCGCGTGCTGATGAGCCGGGGTGCCGTCCTGTTGAAACATAAAAAATCACCTCCGGACAACCTGCGCATGTCTAGAAGTGGCCTCTGAGCAGGAAAGCTGTCCCGACAGTATGCCATCTTCACTTTGACATCAAATCTGAGCAATCTGGTTGTGACAAATCCAGTGTTAGGTAAAAATCTAGAACATCCGCCTTTAACAAGGTAGCGGTAGTAACATGAGTCAAGTTAGGTGGAAAGCATACAATTTCAGCCATTTTGCCATCTACCTACCAAAACTTAGGGCTGTTCCGGAAATTTTATATTCAGGGGAGGGTGGGCGGCAATTTTTTTTGACTTCTCCATCCCCAGGACATGCGGAAAAGCACAAACGCCCACCCCCGGGATAAATCGGAATATCAGCTGCCCCCACCACATTTGAATATCCTCGTCAGGACAAACTTGACGTTATTATGCATCCACCCTCCGGACAAAAAAAACCGCTGCCGCCCACTTCTCCCCTGAGGATAATTTCTGGAACGGCCCTTATTAAAACTCATGAAAATTTGACGAAGTTCTGACAGAAACAAAAATGCACAGTTTTTTAGACACGCTGTACACGTTTACCTTACTTTACTTTAACTTTTCCGTTGTGCATTATGTACGGACGGCGCCATCAGTCTGTCCTCCACATTCCGGTACTATGAGAAGACAAATGGTCATAGAATCACATGATTTTCACCACCGAGTAGCTTATGGACTCTGTTTTTAAACCAACAGCTCATACACTAAGTCAAACACACCTTGCAGGGTTTCAAACGAGGCTGGGAGGATAAAACGATAAAAATCGCAGACTTTCGACCAACAAATCGTTGTATTTCGGAAACGTTAGAAGATAAGCATATAGTTAGAACGGAAGACTAAGAAAACAAGAACTTAGCTATCGCCAACAGATCGCGCGTCAGCTGCGCACACAATACGCTGAGGGCATCTATAGGCTTAAATGTTACACCGTCACCTTGAAATCTAGGTTAAGGGTGACTCAAGGTCACTGGAAACGGAACCATTGGATAGATCATACACGACTTTGTAGTAGTCGAGTTATTTGACATTGAATACTATTGTGACCTTGAAATGTGGGTTAGAGGTCACTGAAGGTCATTGAAAGTGTTACCATTTGAAAGCTTGGGTACGGTTTCCTATTCGCCTTCCATAGTAACTATGGCGATATCTTGCATCGTTTGCAAGATATAGCGACTTATTAGTAGAAAATCGCGAAATTTTTATACCCCACCTGTATTTAGCGCCCCCGCAGGAAGTGACCCCGTCGTAATTTCGTGAAGATGTCTGATAATGATAAAAACAGAATGATTGGGCTATCGTACAGTGAAAAAAAACTATGAAGAAATGTTAAGCCGTTTTCATCTGATACCGGAACGTAACGGACAAACAGACGGACGGACGGACAGATTTGCTATATCAATATCGCGCGTCAGTATGCTGACGGGCGATTAAAATCGATCGCATACGGGCTTTCGACTGATACCAATTTCGATGACTTTGAATGACCGTGAACAAGGGTAACACGTTAACTTACTTCATATAGCTCGGTCTGTAGAACTGAATGAAGATAGACCCATATTATCAAAAATTTCAGCAACGTACAGACTGCGCATAAATTCTCAGGGCGAGTGCTATAAACGTTTTCATTGTCTGCATCTAAAAATTACAGCACAATACGGTCAAATGTTAAATGTCAGCAATTATTTCTACTATCGTATTCCATCGGAATGACTGTTATATGATACTGAGAGAGCGGCCTGTTAGCGATAGCTGAGTTTCTTGTTCACATTTTGTTGCAACAGCCTGCTGCTGTTGCGTGCAGTGTCAATCCAGCTACCAGCTGCTGAGCTCAGACATACGATTGTCCATAATAATTACGGGCAATTAGGCTGCAAAGTGGCCGACTGTCTGTGGCGCCTTGTTATAGATTATACAAATTCACGGTCTGCGCGTGATTACAAAATTGCTCGCGTGTGTAACGCGTCAAACCCACACATCAAACTGTGGCAGCAGCGGCTATAGTTGACTGTACAAAGACCGACCGCTGCAATTCTCCGCAATTACCGCCATTGACGCTATGTCAAGCGTAGCGTCATATACACTCAAACACAGTCTGCCCTATATTCACATTCATTCACAATACGCTACCAGATAAACGAGATATTTTTCTTTGTTTTTTATCATCTATCATGTTATTGGTGAATAAAGATTTGCAGATTTGCATAAACATGACGTTGACGAAAAACCGCCACCATGCAAGTTGGCAACACAAACGTTTAACGTTTAACGTCAGTCCACTGAAATATGGAAGACAAAACTGATACAGTGTACAGTGACATTACTGGGCCCTTTGCCAGATTTTTTATTCATAAACGTCCGCCTACTTTGATGGAACTCTATTGGTTACCGATTAAACAACGTATAACTTTCAAATTGGCTTCAATAACTGTCAAGACTCTGCACACTTGTCAACCTGGATATATGCATGAACTTCTCCACTTCTACATTCCGGCAAGGAACCTCCACTCCTCTAGTCAAGTAAGTAAATAAGTAAGTAGGAAAATTTGTAAGGCGCAACTCTAACAGCCTAAGCAGTCACGAACGCGCCGAGTCATGTCTCGTAGGCCGAGCGAAAAAGTACTGCCTTCAGCTTGCTTTGAAACTGTCCAAGTGTCGGTGATATACGCAGAGTCGCAGGACTGCTCTCGGTTTCAAGAACTCGTACTGTTTTAGCTAGTCATCGTTTTAGAAAACTGGTTTAACTGGTTTAACTTCACAATCACAGTCACAATCACAATCAAAAACTTAGTCACGCGCACATGTGTAGGATAAAAGACCTATTCTTGTAGGCGCGGGTAGACTGCGCTAGTTGGCAAAGGGAGCGGTGAATAAAAATGTCTTGAGGTTGGGTTTAAAGGAGCTAATCGTTGAAACATTACGAATGTATGCAGGCAAATTGTTCCACACTGATACAGCGTGGAACGGTGTGGAACGATTTGCCTGCATACATTCGTAATGTTTCAACGATTAGCTCCTTTAAACCCAACTAAACCTCAAGACATTTTTATTCACCGCTCCCTTTGCCAACTAGCGTAGTCTACCCGCGCCTACAAGAATAGGTCTTTTATCCTACACATGTGCGCGTGACTAAGTTTTTAATTGTGATTGTGACTGTGATTGTGAAGTTAAACCAGTTTTCTGCTGAGCAGGACATTATACATTTCCAATTTCAGTACTGCAAATTCCACTTGAGCTGTTGGAGCAAAGACCTGCCCAAACGTCTGTAATTACTGTCCAACTGAGCATCGTCTCGACAGCGCGAATAAAGCCGGCCAGTGAAGCGGATATTCATTCACCGACTCGTCGCGAATCTGCTAAGCCAATTATACTGACGAGAAATCCACGAGTGAGGCAGTGGACGACTGGACGAGGGAGGAGCGCTGAGCTCGGACAGTGACGATCGACAGAACAGACCGGCACGCAGCGGCGGCCGCGGCGCAGCTGTTGTAACGAAGCTAACGAGAAGATAAAGCGACGTCATGCTTGCCAAAACATCTCATCTCAGTCGCTTCATATCCGCATAAACATCCACGCCATCACAAAGCGTCGCGCTCAGAGGGTTACCGGGATCAGGAGATTTCCCCTCTGGACAATTTCCCCTCCCTTTTACATGGCGCAGGACATTCACCTCTTCCATCACCACCATCCACCGATCTACAATATAAAGCGATCTACCGTTAACGTGTACAAAGTTGATAGAGGTAGACCGGTTAGCGTCAGGAGTACGAGTTAGTGCCAGTTTCCAAGTTTGCGCTTTAACAGCCAAGCAAATGTCCTAGGTGGGGAGGAAAATTGTCCGGGGAATATGTCAGGGGGGAAATATCCAGGAGAAATGTCCTACACTAACTGCTTACTCACGGCCTAGTTTATGACAACGAGAATAGCAGAATGACGACGTTGAACAGCAAGTCTATTGTTTCCAGACAGCGAAGACCGATCGACACACGAAACTCGCTTGTTGGTTCAACAACAATAATAATAATGATACGTAGACTTATAACGCGCACAATGTCGGAGTATAACCGAATCTGAGGCGCGGGCAGTCACCAGGTGGGAGGTTGTGTCATGTGTAATGATGGTCCTTGAGACTAAACAGGTTGGTTCTGAGCCGGTGTATGAAAGTTTGGACAGTTGGAGCATCTCTTATGACGGCTGGAATTTCACTCCAAATCCAAGGGGAAGACTTAGTGTAGCTGAAAGAACGCTGACCAAAGTGAGTTGTTACAGCTGGAAGGTACAGCAGCTGCGTTACATGCTCAGATTACGTCAACGAAACATAATTCATACAAACTGCAAATGTTGTAAATTATCTACAACAGGAGTTCTTAATCTTTCCCCTGTCTAGGCCCCCATGGACTGCTCAAACGATGCCGATATAATAATAATATTCCCTTCACCGTGATGGCTTGAAAGGGTTAAGGAATTCTTCAGACCATGTACAACTTAACGCATGCAGTCGATCAGCTTGCATTAAATTAGAAAAGCTACTCGACTGAAGGGGATCGAGAATGATGCCTCCGCCAGGCCTCCAGATCCATCTTATCCATCGTCTCGTATGACCTGACCGACGACTCCTAAATGAGGTGATCGTTTCATGCCCTTGCCCCGCGGATCATTTTTACCAATTTGCCAAAAAATCGGTTAGTTCGTTTTGAAAATAGCGTGCTCAAAATTTGGTAACGGATGAACGAACGGTCGAGCCGAGAACACAATGCCTCCGCCTGTCAGTCTGGCCAGACGCAGGCACAGAAACTAAATACGGCTGTGCACAAACTGATAGTTCAATTATCATTTCTGACAGACTCTGTGGTTCAGTAAGTAAAATGTCCTCAATATATAACGCTTCAGCTGCCTAAGTTCACATCCAACGGACCTAGACGTAGATTGGATGGCTGAATTAAGTGATGTGCGATGCGGCAGCACAAAGAAGAACATCCGTCGTCGAAGAATTTGGGCACAGACATCGATGAACAACTCAAATGGCATCCAATCCAACATTCACTAAGGACGTCGTGTAATGAGTATGGAAAAGATCGATTAAACGGGAACCGAGATTAGCAGGTGCGTGTAGTGCGGGATAATGAGTTGTAGTGACTGATGACCCATGTGTGTGCAGGAAACGATTTGAGGACATTTACCCCCATACAGTAATTCCCTAGACAGACACCCCGTCGGACGCTCGGTAAAGAAGGTCAAATCCACTCGAACAAAACCCCCTAGGTCGTAACCGCCTTATTTGTTGCCGTAGTACAGATTACAGAACCCGGCTGGGATTTTTTTTGAAAACTAGCACTAACCCGTCCAATCCGATCCAGTGAGGGGCAGGGCTTGTTCAGCCCAGTGGGTTCAAAAACCGTCCCAAAGACACTAACCCGTACTCCTGACTCTAACCGATCCACGTACAAAAAAGGGGGTATGACCTAGGGGGTTATCCGTGGGTTTGTTCGTTCTCCCGGACACTCATCCCCCAAACTAAACTCCCCCGACAACACCCCCCACGGACAAATTGTCCTATATAGGTGATACTGTCCGGTACGGGATGACTGTCTGAGTGGAGCGGGGCTATTGTCGTGTTGGGGACGCGTACCTGTCCGTTGCCGAAACGTCCTTGAGTCTCGACCTGCGTGACGACCTTCAGCTCGCCGAGGTCGACCTGGATCCACTCGTAAACGTCGCGTGAGATCTGAGCTTTGGGACACCATGCGCCGCCGTTCTTCTCTGTCCTGATCCTACCATCGACGAACATTCCACTCTCAGTTCGCCCAACATTCTTGCACACACGTCGCTTTAGGATGTAATACTACAGTACAATAAACAAGAAGATGACGGCCCAAACGGCGGCCACGATATGCAGCCCTAGCTCCGTATACACCGTCAAGATTACGCCTATCCGCTTGTCAGTAGTACTTGCACATAGCGAATTTCCGATCTAAATTTTGTGAGGTCTCGTGACCTTAACGTTTGACCTCTTGAACTTGAACGCCATCGTTAGTTATGCATGACGTAGAAATGTACATTCAATATGTACTTTTTATGATTTGCAATTCCCGCATGCATTTGAAGACACTACTACACGGCGGGCGTCAAAGAAATGCGCAAAATGTAAAGATTAACGCAAACCTGCCATTGGACGGACCGACACTGGCGCTGTCGTACGACGAGCTGGCTGTAATTGCGCTGTCAGCTATAGCACCGCTATGCATTCCGAGGCTCTTGCGACAGTTAGCTGTAACAGCATAACAGGTATACTTTATCACTGCACAATAGCTTACAACAAGAAGCTCAGCTGTCGCAGAGAGACCGCGCGACGCTTCGTGTCGTTGAATATTATGCTAAGTCACTCAGGTCTCAAGGTCACTCGAGGTCATTTGAAATGACACTGTTGAGTAGTAAGTCCCTGTTAGTATTTCATTGAAACTATGCATGTATGTCTTATTTCTGAGATATTCAGCGTGAAAGAATGGCGTGACCTTGAAATAGGGGGTAGGAGTCGTTCAAGGTCATTGAAAATGGCGCCGTTCGATAGATCATATACGACTTTCTATTGGTTGGCCATTGCAAGTATAGCTGTATGTTGTACCATTTTCAAGTTATTTGACGTTGAATAATCGCGACCTTGAAAAGGTTACTGAAGGTCATTCAAACTGGTACCATTCGAAAGCTTGGATGTGGTTTCCTATTCGCCTTCCATAGTAAATATGGCTCTATCTTGCATCAGTTCCGAGATACAGCCCGATATTGGTCGAAAATCGCGATTTTCTTCATACCCCCTTGCATTCAACACCCCCGTTAGGGGGGTCGCCGTCGGAATATTGCCATCCCGTTTGGTATGGGAAAACTAGGATGGTGGGGCTACCTGACGGTGAAAAAATTGAGGATATCTATAACGGTTTAGACACAATACCGGCGTGTGACAGACAGACGGACAGACAGACATCTTGCCACGGCATATACGCGCTATGCATACGCGTCGCGCGGTAAAAATTGTTATCTGTATGCTTTGTGATTCATTAAACAACCTCTATCAGTGCACGTGCTTTTGCAAGAACATACTCAAACTAGAAAGATACATGTATTTACCAGAGTGATGTTATACATCATTATTATCATCATTATCATCATCAGCTGCACATAACATTATCAACGCAGGTACATTCTGTGCGTCAGCAGCAACTAGAAAGGGGGTCAAGAATAGTACCTCCGCCAGGTCTCCAAATCTATCTTCGGCCTCGTGCGACCTTGACCTTTGACCTCCTGATCCCCAAAGTTGATCGTTTCATGCCCTTGTCCCGTGGACTACTTGTGGCAATTGGCATTAAAATCGGTTCATTCGTTTTCAAAATATCGCGTTCACGATTTGAACGACAGAAGGAATGATCAACCCGATAACAATGCCAGTCTGGCCTGGCAGATGCATAATAAAACAAGTTGTGTCGATCATAAGGATCGAAACGATATGTGGCCCACCGCAGCTTTTGCTTACAGTTTTACAATGCCGATCCGGCAATACAGATCCGGCCATACGGCG
>Ga0209149_1001344_pt1 | contig 12276 bp, 8 predicted proteins | sample WorMetTyACAVOLI2_FD_187423 | JGI IMG/M metagenome (GOLD analysis project Ga0209149, IMG submission 187423) | Marine gutless worms symbiont microbial communities from Max Planck institute for Marine Microbiology, Germany - Olavius algarvensis... ... | reverse complement strand
AGGAATTGGCTGCAGCAATTGGAAGAAGACACTGGCGTATCTGTTGGTGCTGCCTGGATCGCGGGCCAGGATCGTTCGATGTGGAGGACGCTACGACCCTCAGCTGGTCAAGCGCAACAGTGAGTGAGTGAATGTGCAAGATTATTCAAAAACGCGTGTATGGATTTGGATGAAATGTTGCGTGTCGACAGATGTCGGGACATGGACGAACTGATTAACTTTTGAGCCCAAACCGGAGTCCGGATGTTGGAACCGGATTCCTTTCTCCCATAGCGTATGCACTGCAACGCGGCAACGTTGAATTTTATTACGTCGGGAAAATACCGAAAATCACATGCACGTACTGGTATTGGGGGCCCGTCGAAGCAGCAACGCGTCGTTTTGAGGCGCCGAAACACCGTTGTCGGAGGTAAATGCGCTCTGCAGAGTGCACTTCTAGTTTGCTAGTAATACCTGAAAATATTTTGTAAACTTTACGACGGCCAATTTTCACCAAATTTGGAAACGACACGTGACACATGTCCCTCAAAATGTATCGGAAGCGAATTTCGAAAATTTTCCTTTTAGGGGTCCTTTGCCTTTAAAAACGTCAAAACTGAAGGATGTCAAACAGGTACCTTATTCTGACTAGCTTACAGAGATGTACTGTTCACTCCATGTTGTAGTCCAAGGGCCATGGTATTGGTGCATCCCATCTGCGGTCAGTTTTTGTACGACGTACGGTTTCGGAGCTATGGGGAGTCAAAGTTCGGAAATTTTTTGCCTATTTCCATCGCCTAAAAGTACCTTTTTGCGCGCTGGCTACAACCCAGGGGTTACACTGCAGAATGCTTTCGGTTACTCTACGTTGCAGTGAAAAAACCAAAGGGGTGCCTTTTGCTAGCGAGGTCTTCCTGCGACGTCTGACAGGGGAGCTGGGGACCCGCAAAGTTGCCCAAATTTTTGCCAAATACCTGTGTAGACACATTGGTACTACATAGCGCGTCCGATCTGGACAAACGAGTGCTCAAAATGAGTCATTCCACGCAATTATGTATATACCTTTCGAGGGTGTGAACAGTCTTTCGCTAAATTTTGAGAGTCAAGCCCGGAAAACTGAAATTTTTGGCCCATGAATAGGACTTTCAGGCGTAAAGGACAAATAATTCAAATACAGCTTGAACACAACTAAGCCGATCGTGACGAAATTTTTACAGGAATAGCCATCCCACAACTTCCCCCAACACATCCAAGATGGCGAACGGCGGCCACACTGAATGTTGTAAAATGCTAATATCTCCGTACCGTGTTAATTTATGTGCACAGAATTTGGTACAAAGATATATCACAACCACGTGGAGATGTCCACGTGACCAGAAACAAAACCGGAAGTTAATCGCATTAATTCCATCCGTCGAACGTCGGGAACAAACGTAAATAATCGTTCTCAGCAACAGCAATTATACGAGACATTTGAACCAAAATGGGCATAATGCTCGAGAAACAGACAACCATCATGGCAGAAGATACCAAATTCACTTATCATAAAAAGCCAAGACGGAGGCAACTGCCATATTGAATTTAAAAAATGTCAGTATCTCCAGATTTAATAAAGATTTTTCCACCAAATTTGGTGGACAGATGCATCATAGCCATGCCAGATGGTCACGTGAACAGAAATGGAAACCAGAACTGCAAGATGGCTTTCAGCCTACATGTACTCGATCTCCCTAGCGACAAGTACAACTTCTAGTCCAAAACTGTAACCATTACAGCAGCATACCACATGAACTCTGTATGAAGTGTCAGACCAGCTCAGCTGGGAATTTTTTATTGAATATGTTCGTAAATTCAGACGTACTAACTCAAGCTGTGGAGTTTAGACGTGACTATCACAGCCACTACACAACCACACAAGCAGTTGTTTGCAACAGAGTTCGGCCAAAAACACAAATTTACTCAACAAGCAACAGCAATGAGTAAGTTATCAAACAACAGCAGTGCACCGACATGCCAATCGCAAGTTGTATGACATTATCAACAAACATACACAGATGCTGGCACTGCTATATGTGCATCACACACGATTTTGTGGCTGGTGTCAGAGCACAAAGAAGGACGCTTGTTCCATGTAAGCAGTGCAATCTAATCCACAGCAGTTAGAACAGTTGTCAATATCATCGCAACATGTTAAAGGGCAAATCTGGACATCAGCTGAACAGACTGGAGCATGACACGCTCATTACAGAAATAGAAAAAAACTTAACTGAAAATATAAAAAAACCTAAATGTCTGAGTAATGCTACGTTGCTCTCTTCTGATCTCCAAGATCCTCAACACTGTCCTCATCGATCTAAACAATGCACAAACATATCATAAGGCTACTCAAAGCATTATGTATGGTAACAAAACCTTATTTTGCTGATCTTCATATAATACCAGTACATATGGCACACACTAGAGGTCTGCACGGGCCGGGCCGGGAAATAAATTAATTTAAACGGGCCGGGCCGGGCTCTGATGCAGACGGGCCGGGCCGGGCCTAGCCCGACATGAAATAATTAATAACACCCAAAATGCGTGTAGAAAGCAAGTAATATAGGAAAAGGTAATATATGCAAAAAAACGGTAAAAAAATGTCCAGTCCAGACGGTGTTCAAACGTGAAACAAAAATGTAAGTTTTGCCTGAACTAACGTTACATATTACTTACTGTTTGTAGAGAATGAGATGCAAAAAAAACAAGTGTGTGTTTTATTCTGTGTTTCTTTGTTGTTTTTAAAACTGTTCTTTTTTTGCCACGACGGCAACGGGGCGGGCCGGGCCCAACTGGAAACGGGCCGGGCCGGGCTGGGCCTGATCTTCCTGGAACGGCAACGGGCTGGGCCGCGCCTGAGTTGAACGGGCCGGGCCGGGCCGAAAAAAACGGGCCCGTGCAGGCCTCTAGCACACACACACCGGCATAAACAATCTTCTTTGAACTATTAAATATCAAATGAATAACTAAACAGCATCACTGTAACAGCCATAACTGACATAATCAAAGCACATGCTAAGCACAGGGTGACCACTCTCCAGACAATGTGAAATTCTCTGACAATTCCCTGACGGTTCGTGGCACTCCTCCGCAGCAGTCGGCATGTTAAGTGTTACTCATATCATGCCCGTACTAGTACTAAATACCTGTATGGATGCAAATATGCAGTTTACAATAAATAGTTTTAGGCAACTTTTCCATGAAATATTTTTTCACTGACACTTCCCTGTCATTTCCCTGATTTTTAGTAAAAACCCTAATATTATTTCCCTGACAGCTGTCAAATTCCCTGACATTCCAGGTTTTCCAGACAAGTGGTCACCCTGTAAGCATTACTTTTTAGACACACAAAATGAAATATGAATTGATCAGCAATCGAGGCAGGCAAACCTGTGGCCATTTCTCCGTCAACACATCAAACAGCTCATCCTTGACATCTCCCTGAATGACAATCTCATCATCGCCGGTCACTGAACTGCCGCATGCAAACCGTCCTCCGAAGAACTTGCTCGCAACCTTCAGATCAATTTCTTCAACACCACAGACGAAAATGAAGTTTCAACAGTCAATAAATACATATTCAAATATCTACATACAAAGTACTATTATTACTCACTTTAGACGGATAACAATAATAAAATTAATAATGACTAGACGAACCTATCGCCCTAGAGAGCTCTGCAGCTGACGTAAAATTTAAAAAATTAGCCAAAAATTCCTATAAGCAAAATTTCAAAAATCTGTTCTACAGTTTTTTATCAATATCGTGTGTCAGTATGCATCAGCATACTTATGCGCAATATTGATACAGCAAATCTGTCTGTCCGTCTGACGGTATGTTCCGGTATTGTATGAAAACGTCTTACATATTGTCATAGTTTTTCACCATACGGTAGCCCAATCATTCTAGTTTTATCAGCATAAAACATCTTCGCAAAATGCCGACGGCGTCACCAGCTATGGGGGTGCTAAATACAGGTGGGGTATAAAAATGTTGTGATTTTCGATGAATAAGTCACTATATCTGGCAAATGATACAAGATAGCCCCATAGTTACTATGGAAAGCTAATAGGAATTTGTATGTGATTTATCAAATGGTGCCATTTCCAATGACCCTGAACGAACCCCAACCCTGTTTTCAAGGTCACACCATTCTTTGATGCTGAGTATCTCCATAACGGCTAAAGATACGGCCATAGTTACTACAGAAGGCAAATAGGAAACCACACCCAACCTTTCAAATGGCACCACTTTCAATGACCTGGAGTGACCTCTAAGCCAGATTTCAAGGTCACAATATTAGTCAACGTCAAATAACGACTAATAGTAAGTCGTGACTAATAGTACACCCGATGGTTCCATTTTCAGTGACCTTGAGTGACCCTTAACCTAGATTTCAAGGTCACGGGGTTATCAGAGATTCCGTCGACGTATTGTGTGCGCAGCTGACGCGCGAAAGTTTGTGATAGCTAAGTTCTTGTTTTGTATTGGCACATAGATCATGTGTGCCAACTTTTGCAAGAATCGGACAAAAACTGTCCGCATGATTAGCTATCGGTACATGTATCTTCATGTAACTTGACTACAGTGACGTCACTGGCCGCTGAACGGACTATAACTGTCGCACTACCAATTTACCATAGACCAGAACATCAGTATTGGTGCACCAGTAGGAGTAGCGAGGAGTAGTGATTTGAACAGTTTAATGACATCCATCCATCCACTGATCCATCAGTCACCCATACTATAAGCTCCGCTAGCAGCGGAGCTTATAAAGACAAATGACAACCACATTAAACATTAATAATATAAAAAATAAAATAATAGTTCTCATTACAATACAACCCTCGCTTCCTCAGCTCACCATATGTTGCGAGTCCTGTGATCACTGTGACGAATTTTCGTTTGCCGCGACAAGCACGCGAAAGACAAATGCGTTTCTCGACATCTTGTTTTTGCTTGACTTTGACGACACCTCGACCGCCGCGTGTCTGTCGTTTCTTCTTCTCACCATCAGCACCAGGTTCATCGCCGTCATTCTCTGCATCCAACACGAGCAACAACAACTAACAATATCATCAGAATTGTTCACCAGTGCAGTGCTGCATATGAGAAACAACATCAGAAATTGAACAAAAATTATAAGTGACAGAAAAGTAAGTAACTAAACCGATTTAAATGTCCGAAATGACGTGCATCACTGTAGTGTACACGTAGGGATGTGCGGAATAGATTTTTATTTTGGATCTGTTTCAGTTCCGTTCCTGAAAAAAACTCGGGATTCAGTTTGAAATGAGTTTGGTTCGGTTCGGTTTGAAAAATGTGGTTCAATTCAGATATTATAGCCTAGTTATTTTCTACTTAAGTAATAGCTGTGTAGTTAATTTACAGCAAATATTACAGTGTTACTGCTATGTTGAATGACCTGTGCGGCCAGACTTTGATACTGTAGTTAATAAACAGTCACAATCACATTGTGTGTCATCTGGTTAATTTGCAATTGATGTACGGTACTTGATGATGACGATGAAACGATGCTGACGACGACAATGACAATGATGCTGTGACGATGACGATGCCAAGACTCGATGATTATCTTCTCAGTAAATGCAAGAAAAGTTATTTTTTGTCACTTTTAATTTGAATTGTGGATTGTATACACAGTTTCTGTCGGGAAACCATCTGAACAGGAGACCAATTTTTCGACGGTTCGGTTTTTAAACCGAATTTGAACCGATTTTCGGTTTTATGCACACCCCTAGTGTACAGGCGCTGTACAGAAGTGTCACTGCAATATACAGACGATGTACACAAGTGAAGTGTCAGGGTGGGAAACAGTGCACATGTGAATCTTCGCTTTCTACTGTATAATAATCACAAAACATTTGTACATTTACAACTGGATGTAAACTGTAGTGTTCATATGAACTCCACATGGAGTGCTGTATGGCTGAGAGTTGGCATCTGTACACTGTGTACAGTGTATGTGTGATATTAGACAATGAGAATAGATTTGGTAATGGTTCAGTGTCAGTCAGAATGTCTAACAGAAGTTATGTTCCAAAAAGCACAAAGATCCATTTACAAGTACAAACAGATAGGTTGTGGCTCATACAGCAGCAAGTTGGCATCGTTCACGTGCACAAAACGACCTGCTGCCGCATCCAGCCAGTAAAGTCAGCCTCAGTATGACAGTTTGCTCCTAATCTAGAGGTGAAGCAACTGGTCATCATACAACAATCAAGACAACAGAAAGATATTTGAGAATGTCGTCATCATCACCATCAGGCTCATAAATGGCACTGCTGGCTACTAATGAAGCTATGCTCTGTTAGTGGTGCATCCAGGAAGCTGCTGAGGCTGGACTTGCAACCAGCTGACATCAAAAGTCGCTAAAGGCATAACTGGAAGTCGGCTCAGGTGGTCAATTCTCACCTAGTGTGCGACCCCACAATCCGGCAACCGGGTTTCGACCTCCCTCGGCAACAGTGGTCTCTACTTAACCGTTTTCACACAGAACAGGGACAATGCGGTGCCTGCAGAAAGAAATGGCAACTTGCAGACACTGATCTGTGTTCTTGCAGCGAGACTCAGACGATGTCCTACATTTTCAAATCCTGTCCCCTGACAAAACTAAATGGCGGCTTATCCTGGCTGCACTCTGCAGATGAAGACACTGTTTTCTAGCTGACCAATTATGGTTCATGACACACATACGAGAAGTGGTGCAAGCCAGAAATCACCACTAACAGAGCATGGCTCCATTAGTAGCCAGCAGCGCCGTTTGCCAGCCATGTTGACTGCTTCAGTCAATGAGAAGAAAAGCTAGCAATAACGCTCGACTAGCCATCAGTCAGTGTCTTCACATCATTTGTCTACATGTCACTGGCCACTAAATGGACCGCAATTGTTACACTACCATTACTAATTTACCACAGACCAGAACAACAATAATTGTGCACCAGCTTTGTACAGCATGACAGTATCAGATATGCTGAGGACATCACACTGCAATATACCGTATATTGTACTGGACTAACGACTTACCACCAAGATACATGTCACGCATATCATCTGACAAGTTCTTGGCAATCCATTCTTTTGCTTTCTCGTACTGCGGATGATATTCACAATACTACAAAAAGTAACTAACAAATAAATAATACAGAAATAAAAATATAGAAATAACTAAATATCAATTTTAGCAGACTCTTTCACTGACAAGTTTAGTACTATCTTTCATCGTAAAAATATGATAACACACAGTAAACACAAACAAGCCCTGCAGATGTGCCAGAAACAGCATACAATCTGGCAGTCACTCAGCCACTGATTAGGCACTAGCAATTTTTTCAAATTTTGCACATACTGTAAATCCATTGATGTTTGCGAGCCACTAATTGCGTAAATTTCACGAGTGGTTGAAAATTGCAAACTTTTATGGCTGCAAACGTTTTTCAGTGCATTCCAAGATTAGTCCAAACCACCTGCTGTACACCGTATAGAGTAACCCACAGATTGTTATACTGTTGGAAAGTTTGCAGCAGAACATGGCATCACGAAGGCATTGAAGGAATACAAGCCACATGAAAGCTCAGTTTAACAACTGAAGCAGCTGTGTGATGTTTCGTAATTAGGCTACACGGGCTGTCGTGTGCATAAGATTAATGCCACAGAGCTTTTGTTTTTGGTCGAATGTTTTTCTTCGTTTGTTTCTTTCTTAGAAAGATTATGCGAAAACAGTCACAACGTGCCTACTATATTGTCACTGTACAAGGAAATAAATTATACTCACCTCTATTGGCCATCCATCACAGACTGCAATCATACACAACATCAACAACTGCAGTCAACAGTTCAATATAAAATAATAAATAATCACAGCAAATGTAAAATTTACTTGCAGTACATAGCCAAAGTAATTATGATCATGAAATCATTATGTCAATAGAAAGACGACTGCGATCCATTACAACAAAATTGCAGATAACACTTTTTGTTTAACTTACACTTATATGATTGTTAGTGTAAAACTGTAAAACTTACGATCAAAATAGTAACTTGAACTTCTTTACTTTGGTTTTAGCAGAAGGTCTTGGGTTTAAACCAAGTTTAAAACCGAACTTCAGTGCCATTTCAAGTTTCTGCTTAATTTAGGTTTTAAACCGAGTTTTGGTTTAAAACAAAGAACTAGGTTTTAGCGAAACTGAAAGTCACCGACTGTAGGCCTAAATATGTGTCTATCTCGTTACCGACATATTCAACATCAAATATTGTCGTGACCTTGACATTTGGGTTAGGAGCAGTTCAAGGTCACTGAGAATGGTACCACTCTAAAGCTTGGGTATGCTTTCCTATTTGCATGCCATAGCAACTATGGCCCAGTCCCGGAAGCCGGATTTTTTAACACTTGCAGCTGGCTTAGCCAAAAATTTGGCTCAAATGTGACTAGCCAAATATTTTTCGGCTAGCTAACAGCTTACACAAAATTTGGCTTAAATCCGGCTTAACTTCGGCTTATTCGCACCGTGTGGCGTTTTGTTCCGTTCCTGTACTTTTTGCTGGGAGTTCGCGATTTCTGTTCAAATCGCATGTCTCTTGAATTGAATCGTTAAAATTTGAATCGAACCAGTATCAAATCGCTTTGTGCTTGAATCGGATCGCGCAATGTTTGAATCGAATCTTCGTTGCGATTCAAATCGTGAGTGAATCGAATCGCGAGTTGAATTTGCCCATCACTGGTGTTTTCGCCGAATTACGGAATACCTGGATTGATAGACCACTAGGTTCAGATTCCGTCAACCGTCTACCAACTGTAATACTGTATGTGTATGTTAGTTGCTACATAGCGTCACCGTCATGGTGACAGCAGTCACCGTCATGGTGACAGCAAAGTCACCGTCAATGACCTGAGTCACGGTGCCGGCTAGCAGAATATTTTTTCAGCGGCTAAGCCGTAATTTTTTTTTCGGCTGGCGGCTGGCAGCTAATTCGGCGGCTTACGGGTCTACTATGGTCATATTATAGCCATTTCAACACAATAAATGTACGTGACAGCCAGCCAGACATTGCAAAATGGCATAGAACACACTTATACATAGCATCGTGAGGCAAAAACTGAATATATCAACCCAAGTTACACAAGCCAGCAAAACTGCTAGCACACTTACTATCAGGAGGGCAGTATATAACTGACAGTGGGTACTTGACTCCTGGCACTGGACCAGAATATTCAAGAAACTTGGACTCTGCCTCAGCCATCACTCATCCACCTCAACAAGTATAGCAGCACAGCGGTAGCAAGTCACACACTGTGACAGTAGTAAGCAGTATCACTGACGTCTGTATTTACTTCGGCTACACAACACAGAAAAAAACCATAACAGCAGGAGTTGCTAATCTATTTCTGTGTACCCAACAATCAAGCTGCATTGCTACAAGCTAGATTATAAACCAGTGCTGGAAGTGGGATGGTATGAGCCGGTATGGCACACTGGCACTTCTTTAGCCAACTTGAAACCATACTGCCACTTTTTTCTGACACCAGCCATATACTTTATTGCCACCAAACGCGTCTTCTGGGCTCAAAATATCACATACATGCGTTTGCAGCCGGGGCTCTGCCCCAGACCCCACTGGGGAGCTTACACCAGTTCCACAGATCCTATAGCTGGTTGGGGAGGGGAGGGACGGAAGGGAAAGGTGAGAGCAATGGGGAGGGGAGGGAAAGGGAAGAGTGTGGAGGAGAATAGGTCCATACCGGTACTACTTTTCCGCACTTCCAGCCCCGATCATAACTATTCATAGAACGAGTCTCGCTTCTTCACACATTTAGAATTAAAGTGCCTATACACATTGCTAGCCACGTAATTACCATACACGCGTTCAGTGTCTTTACATTAGGCTTAGCATTAAGTTTAGGGTTAGATTTAGGACTGGAATCAGTATTATGGAGTTAATGTTTATAATATGTTCAACATTTCTTTCTCTGGCAGTGACATGTAGCACTATTTAACTATGTACAGTGCCCCCGCAACTATTGTGATGGTGTCACTCTAAATCAGTGCTTGATTAATAATAATAATAATAATAATATGGCAGGCTATGTGCTTCTACTATGTCCTGTATGCGCCGCCACAAGCCTGGCGGCAGAGTTCTGAACTGACTGCCGGCAGCTAGTCCATTTGTCGGTCAAGATATAGCACAGCATGTTACAGTAGTCCAGGCAACTGATAACAAAGGCCTGGACCATCGTCTTCGCTGGGGTAGTGAGAGAAAAATCGGTTAGAGAAAGCTGCAGACTAGTTTTTTTTCAATCAGTCTGGTTAGAACCTGGAGACGGGTCGGAAGTCTGCATGTCCACTGCATGCAGGAACTTTTGAGACTGGTCGAATTAGTAAAATACAAAGTCATGACACAATTTTTTCTGTATTCTAGTGTGAATTTCTTGGCCAGCAAAACAGCAACCGGAAATTCAAATAAGGGTGTATCATTACAGTGAAACTGGGCCAAACCTGGCGAAAGCCAGCGAAACCGACCGCCTATAGTAATTGTTAACCTGGCGAGCATTAGCAGAGCACAGCAATTGGGCCTACATGTCGTTAGACTGGCGACGTGTACTGCAGTGGGCGAACAGGTGGGAGGCGTGATTGACGCGTGATTGTGCTACTAACGTTAAACCCATATTTATAATGGGAATCCGGCAAAAAGTCTTGACAGTCTTCCCCTTCAATTTTTTTGTCAAAATTTTAATACAAAGTGTCCAAGTCTGTAAGCTATTAGAAGGTGCAAAAATATTGCCAAAGAGTTCAACCCTCTGAGTAAAGCTCAACAATGTTACAGACAGACGACCAACAGACGGACGGCTTATGCCATTGGCAGCATTTCTACATACCGTAACCATCCACACCCTAACTGGGCCCGGCGTAAAGTAACTACGTTGAATGAGTCTAAAAACCACCATGTATAGACTGATGACGTCACACACACACCTACATGCACCTTCTAAGCAAAGCTCATACTGGCACGATAAGGGGTTTACGCCATGGCACGCAATTTGGTGTGCCAATGACAGAAGAACTCGTGAGAGTGCGTGGTGATGCGGGTCAGGTGAAGTAGTGCATGCCACATCGTGGCTACATACCATAACGCACTAATGTTCTCCTAAAAATTCAGCTTTGCGGCTTTAGCAACAGTAGGCCTACGGGAAAACAATCATGGCCATCTTCACAGCGATCAAAAAGTATGTAAAGTGGTTCTGACATCAGAGTATATCATATTTACTCCACGTAGGCCTATGTTCCTACATTGTGCCACCTGCGTGCGTCGTGTCCATTGGCAGTGCGTTATAATTTCCATATTTAGCATCCTTCAACTTAACACAGTCAATTTCTTTGCAAAATTTTAGCAGGTTTTGCTTGGGTTGGTCCCGTGTCGCCAGGTTTTGCAGGGTTTCACCATTACGATACACCAGGAAGTAACTGTCATGATACGGTAAAATGCAGACGTGTGGATCTGCAGGTGCACAGATGTTCGAATGTGTAAAATGCGGACACATATTGCAGATATTATCTGCGGATATGACGGGTAACTGAGGAGGTGCGGATGTTGACAATCAATACTGTTATGTATAATGTTATACCGTATGATACAGAGCGCAACCTGTTTGTGATAGCTGAGTTTGTTATACTTTAATGCATCGTCATTGTCTAAGGACGTTGTCGTCCTCGTATCATCGTTGGACGACGATCGAATGACGACGTCGTCGTCAAAGGACATTGTCGTCGCCGTCGTCATCATCGAACCATGTCGTCTTGTCCTCGTCATCGATGTCGTCGTCATCGACAAACAACGGCCTTTTTCGATATCGATATTTGTGACCCCAATATATCCTTTAAATGATGTCAAAGTCGGAATAAGTAGGATTAAATTATCTTTGTTTCTTTCTTTCTTATTCGGGGTGGCACACGCTCCCTTCGCATGCCAGCACTGAGGCCTGCCTCACAGGCTGGCCCAATGTGCAACCCCAAGGAAGGGACTAGTGTAGTGTTGCGCGACACCATCAGGCTAACCTGATGGTGTGTGTAGTGTGTAGTTGTTGCACGACCTCTCCTTATAGAGAGGTGTGTAGGGTTAAGGGAGGGATCGGGAGTGGAGAGACCTTGTGCCATGATATTTACCCTGCTCGGCCTATAACCACTGTTTCTCTGGCGACTAATACCTACTGCATGATGGACGGCCATAGCTCATGCGCACCTCGC
>Ga0209149_1001343_pt1 | contig 12282 bp, 7 predicted proteins | sample WorMetTyACAVOLI2_FD_187423 | JGI IMG/M metagenome (GOLD analysis project Ga0209149, IMG submission 187423) | Marine gutless worms symbiont microbial communities from Max Planck institute for Marine Microbiology, Germany - Olavius algarvensis... ... | reverse complement strand
TAAACCAGCCAACGTAGCGTTGCCAAAGTCTAGTTTCGTCAGCACAAGACTGACGATCAGAGTCTGGAAAACAGACGATGGCACTGATCGTCGGACACTGCGCAGTTGGCGCAAGACGGCAAAGCAGCCGCCGACAGTCCGCTGAACGTGAGACCGCATGCTGAGGTCAGCGTCGATGAATGCACATAGCGTGTTAGCTGATAGTCACTAGCTCTGTCAGAAACGTATTACAGCATTATTATTATATGAAATCGTACACGAGTGACGAAGTACATAAAAAGAAAGAAGGAAGAAAGAAACTTAACTATGACGTACAAGCATACTCAATAAGTGCGACAATATCAATTACAGTTTATCAGTCGCTTACGAAAACGATTTTTTTACTGAATTACGACGCGACGTCTTAACCCTCCATGGGTACATTAAAGCCGCAGAGCAACGGACCATTATACAGCAGTACGGATACGGTGACTGTTATACTGGCCGTTGATGGGTGGGCTGTTACATCTGGTATAGGGAGGAGGGGCCTGGGCGGGCTGCGGCCCCGCCCAGTCCCCTCCTCGCTGTACCAAATGTAACAGCCCACCCATCGACGGCCTGCAGTGTACCAACTTCATACAGTAAAACAATAAAACAGCGGATCTCATTCTGACGGAATTTTGCACCATTGAGACGACAAATGTCGAGCTTGGTTGGGAATTTTGTTTTAGAATTTGTACGTGTTCGCAGGTTGTGCTCGACTACAATACCTTTGGTTACATGCTAGGCTTACTCTCGCTCTCGTCTGTATGGTTGCTGCAAGCCTGTTAGTGGTCATATACAGTGAGAGGCGTGAGTAAGAATTGGGCGAGTATAAAGGAAGTGTGCGTTCTTGTTCTCGGATTCTTCATGCTTCTTTCACCCGTGTCTCCGTCAATCTCCTGGGCTGTCCCTAGTATTAAACTTTAGAGGTATAATGAGAGGCCTGGGAGAGAAGAACCTATGACCTAAGCTGCCTTATATGAATATTTGAAAGTTTTGCAGCATGTGACACTAGTTTTAAATTTCAAGTTTTCCTTTTAGCAACTCGATCCAGGTATCAGTCGGTTATGTAACTATAGATAACTAACAGTGCACAATTTTTGCTTACGTTGGCTGGGAGTGGGACTCGCGTACATGAGCTCTACTCAGGGCCGTATTTAAGGGGGTCTACGGGTTCAAAACCCCTCCGAAATGATGACGAAAAAAATTTGTTGTGTCCTTCAGTCAGTGTTTTCCAGATATCAGTTCAGTGGTCGTTCAATGTAGATGATCAGTTTATGCAAACTTTTGACAGTTAATTGATTTTTAAAAAACCAGTCAAAATGGTTGTTGTCAGGTGCTTGATTTTATGTTCTAAATTCGCCAAAAATCGGTTGTTGGCCGGGCTCCGCCCAGGCCCGCTGGGGAGCTTACAGCGCTCCTCCAGGCCCACTAGTTGGATCATGGGGAAGGGAGGGAAAGAGAGATGGAAGGACAGGAGGGGAGGGGAAGGGGATGAAAGGGCAGGGTGAAGGAGGGGAAGGGAATGAAGGGGAAATCTCCTCCCCTTCCTTTCCATTCCCAGGAGAATGGAAAGGAAGGGGAGGAGAGGGGTATGCCCCTCCGAATGAAAATCCTGGATACGGCCCTGGCTGTACTTGTGATAAAAGCTAAGTACTTTACTTGTACTTGTACCCTAGGTCTGAGTACTTGATAAACTTGCATGTCTGCAAATTTGTGCGTTTTGTTGCCTATTGTGAAGCTGTAGGTAACCGTTTAACGGGTTTATTGGAATTAAGCAAAAGAAAACACTCGGATTTGTATGATTTGAAGTTTTCTTTGGAAACCCGTGAGAAGTTGCTGTAGGGTACACCTGTGTTGATAACTACGAGGGCTAGCGGCAAGTGAACGGAATGTTGCATAGCAGTACCGTTAACAAGTCCCGCTTACCGGTTTCTTCATGGCTGCGACGTTTTTTGGGTTGTCGTGGTCCAAGCTGGTGGTGAAACTAGCATGAAAGTATGGTCGCAGATCACCAGATCTGAGTTCTGCCACCCTGCCTGTAATGTAAATTTAGCACGCTGTCCCACGGTACTGAGTACTGACACCGGTTTTGCAGTTTTTTCTTCCTGCAGCGTTGCCGTTGCCCACTCTGCATTTTTCGTTTCGATGTCTGTTTTCGGTCACCATCGGTAGGCCTACACGTATGTAATCAGTTTCGTGCACGCAGTCGCACGACAGGTTTCACTAATCGTTTTACAGTCTTTGCAAGAACGCGTTTGTTTGATGTTGTCTACAGTCGTAAACGTTTCTGTCTACTGCACACGTTGTACACGTTGACCACGTATTCTACCGTCATGTATGGTGAATAAATGTTGCTGTATACAAGGTGGCCCCAAAAGCCCCTATTGATTTCCATAATTTGTGGTACTGGCTGAAAAAATAGGGAGGGCGATTATACTTACTTCAGTTAATGGAAATCAAGCACATTGATTGCTAGCGTATTAAAGATGTGAACAGTCGTTTTTGGACCACCCTGTAAATGGCAACTTGAAAGCTGAAATTTTGCAGTTGAACTTAGAAGTTCAGCCTCGTGTCCAGTGCGATATTAAAATAGGCTCATTGTGAAGTTGAAATGCAAGCAGATCTGTTTTGTCATACAACAGACTAAAAAGTTTACCAATTCTTCCCACTAAAAGCCATCGCATTAGGCCTATGTGAACATCCGCAGAATACTACTATACATGTAAACTGCACGTTTTGGAATATTAAGCCAGTTTGTAACGGTGAGTTTTAATGCCATTTTCGTTGTAAAGTTTGAATTAATGACGTATACCTATTTACTAACATGTCGATGGAATATTTTCTTTCAAAAATGTTCCAAACATGTGGAGTGATTTTGATACCGACAGAATTATCACTGACCTTTAGCGAACCGATCTTCTGTTGAGCGTGGTGTGACGTTCCCAGATTCTGAAAGAATCTGGGGCGTGTTTAGCCGAATAAGCCACGCCCAACAGAAGATCGGTTCGCTAAGGTCAGTGACTGCTAGCTGAAGCTGACCGCTATAGCTGTGTATGGTCAATAATTTAACCGCCAATTTTGTCACGTGCTACGCGACACGATTTCGACCGCATGGAGGTGTGCCTTTCAGTTCGTGGTATGACGTGTTATTGCGCGCTTGCATCTCGTCGTTATCGGAATCTACACCGTGTCTTATACAAAGTACACCTCTGGCGTCTGAACATTATGCAGCAAGTATGTTATATTTAAACGGAATACGATATAATTAGGGCAACAAGACCGTGGATGAATTCTAAATGATATTGCTAAATTTGGCCCGAAAAAGTCTTTAAACGACCAAGTTGATGGTCTTCAAATCTTGATGAGAACAAATCGTGCATGCCAACATGCTCAGGACGTTACGTTGGACGCTGTGATAGCCTAAACGTCACGATTTCTGTAGACAAACAAATATGACGTTTTGGATAGGGTACAGAGTTTTAATTAGACTTTCGAGGCAAGAGAATTAAGCTGCTGTGCAAAATAACTAAAAGTCGAATTTCCAAACAAAACACTGGACTCGCTGAAACTTGAACAAATTGATACGGACTTCGTGAACGCAAAATAGGAAAGTGTAATTTGCTGTCAAGATTTGAAGACCAGTAACTCAGTCATTTAGAAACATTTTCTGGGTAAATTTGGTATTTCTATTCAGCATTCATCCTGGGTCCTGCTGCCTTAATTTTATCGCATTCCGTCGAAAAGTAGTTTGTTGCACAGCCAGAGGTGTACTTTTTTTGTGGGACACGGTGTAAGTAACTGAGTATGTTGTGTGTTTATGATATTTTATTCCTGCATGTCGATGTCGCTCGATGTGCGTGTACATACAAGCAGTGGCGGATCAAAGGGGACGACAGGGCGGCCGCCGCGCGTGGAGTCCGAAAGTTTTTTGTCGTGCTCAGCTCAGCTATGATAGAGCGCGATTTAGCTATAGGCCTAGGCGGTCTGTCTGTCTGTCACACGCTGGTAATGACTCGAAACTAATGACCATAGGATCACGTGGTAGCCCAGACTTTAGTTTACTGACAGCAAACTTTGTGAGGGCTTCAGTCGAGAATGGGGGGGGGGCAAAACGGCAAAAATGCAGATTTTCGACCAACAAATTGTGCTCCGAAACGAGAGAAAATAGGCCCGTAGTTACAGTGAAAGACTGATAGGAAATCGCATGTGGGCTTTCCATTGGTACTGATTTTGATGACCTTGAACGACCCTTGAACAACCGTAACGCAGCACCTTATCCTGCATAGCTTTCTTCCGGAGTTTGCTGTGTAGAAGTGAATGAAGATAGACCCATACTATCAGCTGCCCCCGTGTCATAGTGTCATAATCGAGTTGACGGAGCTATTCAATGTCACGGGCTGTCACGTTCGCTAAACACGTGTTAATATCTCCAAAACGGTGCAAGATAGACGCACATTTAGTGCTGACTACTAATAGGAAATGATATGTTGCGTATGAACTGGGTCACCAACAATGACCTTGAGCAACCTTCAAGGTCATTTCAATTTTCTGTGTAAAAATGAGTGTAGTTTCTGGTCTCGGATAGAAAGACCGAAGCGGTCTGTTTACAGTTGACCTTGAGTGACCTTTGGAAGATCATTTATAATGTATGAAGTCAATTACAACATTCGCATGTCATTTTTGAGCAATTATTTCTACTGTAGTATTCAGCCGGAAGGTCTGCACATGATCGTGAGCACTGTTATAGTGATAGCTAAGTTTCTTGTATAGATACTCTCTAATTGACTAGCTCATGGGTAGTAGATAAAATGGAAAACAATGACTTGTCAAGCACTAGTGCTCTATGAACACACGAATTACCGTAACATTTATGACTGGACCTACGCAGTGACTCTTGACGGCTGCAGAAATCCACCACCAATCATTGGGCAAAATTGGACTTGTAATGGTCCGATATGCAAGAAAACGCATTTTGCGACCGGGCTCTGTCCAGACCCACTGGGGGAGGGGCTTAACTGCCAGTAGAATTTTAGGGGAGAGGAAGATTTTCTGAATTTATCCATCCACCACTGCTTGCAATGAGGTAGTGAATAGCTCTTTACAACATATCGTGTTATCTGCGGCAGCAGCAAAGCAAAAGATCCGTTTGTTTCTGTATTCTGTAGTTTATTAGTACGTTTATATTTGCTTCGTGGCAAATTTATTTATCACGTTGCTTTGTTACTTGTATAGAAACGTGTCGACCATGTCATGTACTACTGCAGATTTTTTGTATTGTAAATTTAAAATTTTAACACCAGTGTCGCATTGTCAATAACAAAGAAAACTATACGGATTACGGAAATAAGAAGCCATCATAGACTGTTAAGAAAAATAATATGAATCGCTGTATAAGAATTACAACTCAAGTGATAATAATTTCATAATTGTAACAAAAACGTTTTAGTTAAGAGCAGCTGGTTGATCCAGGTCACAACCAATCTACTGTTCTACTCATTAATATGAGTGGTTTGCATATTTTGTTAACTTGATGGAACGAAGCTATAAACCGGAGCATGAACTTTTGTGTACTCATAAGTTAATTTAGTAATAATCTTTCGAAGCATCTCGACTTAATTAATAAATCATGTATGCAGCAACGAGGTCTAATTTGTATGTTACCGTCTAGAAACTGGTTATAATTGTGTGCTTTACTTGCTCTCAAAATTGTGTCAAATTTTTGGGAGTACACAAGTATGTATTGTGTATATGTACTGTTGGTTTTGCTAGTAATTGAACAGACACAGTGTACTACTCTAGAACATGACAGTGTTTATCAGTACATCTCAGTGTGTACTGTTGTTGTTTTGCAGAAATAAAAACACTAGCAGTTATTTGTAACATGGCAAGAACATAGAGTAGCTGAGTAGCCTGTCCCAGTGGCGCAGCAAAGCCAAGATACACAGCAGTGGCAGATACATTGGAACAAAACTCAACAATCCGTGCAATAAAATTTTATTGACTACATCAATCTTGAATTTACACAATTCTCCATAATTCAAATACAGTTACAGAAACTAATTTTTACAACGTTCTTAGACTAGTTTATAATAACAGAAATTAAAATTACAGAAAATACACACATGGAGAATACGTGGCAGAAATAGCAACAGAGTGAAAATCATAGAAACATACAAGACTAGAAATCCACTCGACCCACGGGGTCGAGCACAACACCTCCGCCAGGCCAACAAATCTATCTTTGGCCTCGTGTGACCTTGACCTTTGACCTCCTGACCCTAAAGTTGATCGTTTCATGCCCTTGCCCATGGACCTCTCAATCGACATCAAAATCAATTCAGTCGTTTTCAAAATATTGTGTTTGCAAGTTTGAACAGACGAACGGACAGGCTGACAACATTATGCCTCTGCCTGCCATTCGGAAACACAAAAATATAAATAATAAGAATCTAATTGTCTGTTCCTTGTCCTTTTGTGAATTTTCACAAAAGTCCACCATTGTTTGAGTAATCCTGCCAACAATCGGAAAGACAGAAAAAACAACCTTCACGGAGGTAAACACGAAGACTTCATCAGTTATGTACAATCTAATAGTCACACACAGCATGGGCCACAACTTCAAACAATAAATGACTTGAAAATCTGTAAAAAAAACTTCCAGTGACTTACATGTATAAGCATAAAAGCAAAGAGAAAAAATGGTGTAAATAAATTATTCATTTATCAGCACAATTCCCGTGTTTGTGACTCATCAGGTTGGTTATTGTTTAACGGTACTGTTAACACTCGTCAGCAGTTCATCACATCATACAAATTATTCAACGTCTGCACTCAGCAACTGGAAAAAAGATTATCCACGTATCAGTGACGGAAAAATTGTTCTTAAAACCACTAATAGGATGCACTTGGGTCACATTTTATAATATGACTAGCACTTCAAAACAGAACGAGGAGTAGCATTTAGTAGTCAAAGAAAAAAGTTTTTTACACTCCCGATCAAATTTATCCAAATACACATTTAGAACAGGTACAGTCAAAAGGCTAATAGACATATACAACTGCTTACAACAAAGATGTCACCAAACTATGCACAAAAGATTTGACATGATTATGCACAGGGTTTATTTTAGCATGCGTAGTACGCATAAAAAATGAAAACGGTCGGAAATTTACGCGTAAAAAATAATGGCGACGGGTAGGCCTACGCATTTTAAATGGCAACACAGGGGTAGCGTTACGCATTCTGCATTACTACATATGCGTAGTAAATTAGTAGTTTTGGGTGAATAATGGTTTCTTTTCGCGAGAAATGGCTAACAATGAACGCATTGTGGCACGCTAAATTCGCCAATCATCATTGTTGGTTCGATGCGTTAGCGTTCATAATGCAAACTGGATACGAAGTCAGTAGTCTTTCTGTACCAGTAATTAGTCGTATCAATGATTGGGCCGGATATATAGGAGTAGCTACCCCTTTTTTATATGTTCAAGGGGTAGCTGTACCCCTTTTTTACAATGGCAAGGGGTAGCACTACGCCTTTTTTCAGAGGCCTAAAATAAACCCTGATTATGCACATCTCGGATCTCGCAAATGTAACAATAAAAACATTTCTGCAATCTTTGTTCATTATCTAATAAAACCACAGAAAAAAATGCAGCCATCGTAAATGTCAGTTCAGAGCTTCAACAGTACAAATTCATTTGCTGACACCACGGACAGCAGTAAAACCTGCAGTCAACGTCTAAAATAAGCAATAAATAAGAACGGCATCTGAGAGATGACACAAACATGGCGTGCTACAGCACAAATATTCTGTACTGCACAATGTGCACACTACATCACTCGACATTATAACTGTAACTATGTGACGAACTGTTCTATGATTTACCACTTTGCAGTTTTTCAGCTGAAAGCTGCAAATTCTAATTACCCTACAAAGTAACATACCAAGTTTTGCAAAGCTCGATGATCTGGAGCTATGCTGCTGAGAGATGTAAACACACAACACTGATTACAAGATGTGATGTGTTGTGTGCTACATCGGCTAATGCGGTAGTTAGACAGTCAAGGTAAAAGGCAAAGGTAAGTGCATTTATATAGCGCCTTTATTGTAGTACCTCACACTCAAGGCGCTCAGGTACGGATCACACAGCAATCACACCTGCAAATTACACCGTACCTGCCTTTACCTCGTAAGCGTTCACCAGATGGCGCCTCCACAGACTGAGGTTGTGGACATCTAATTGCAGCCTACTACTCATTTATCTACCCCGAAAGGATGAAAGGCCGAGTTGGCCTGGTTGGCTGCCCTCTAGCGGACGGTTTACCCACAAGTGGTCACCCGTCAGCTGCAAGTCGAGCACAGGACAGGGAAAGTTCGCCGGTCAAAGACCGATGTTCTACTACTGTGGCCTGCAACCAACCACAGAATGCAAAACCCTGCCAAGGCTGACTATACATGCTCTTGGGATTTCCCATAGTGGCTTTCCTCATTGCATGCAAGCTGGGCACCTTCACGAGACAAAGTGGAATCAAACTGTCGGATCCCAATTCACAACCATATCACCCGATAAATCTCAGCTTGTTCCTTGTCCAAAGAGAAATATGTCACGAAATTTCTTCCACAGTGTTTTGAGTAAACCTGCTGACAAACCAACCAACCAACAAATCGTAACAAAAACAATATCCTTTGCGGGAAGTTGAACCCTACTACACCCCATACCCATGGCGGAGGTAACAGAGAGGCAAGCAGCTCACCATCGACGCATCGGAAGTGTGTACCACACAATGCGGACATTTAACTAGAAAAATTTGACTGCAAAATACTGGACAACAAGTAGCCAACAAGTAGACTAAATTTAACAATCACATACTGCAGCGTTACACACAACCACATATATCAGCTCAATGCTGCCAAGTTCTCTATAACGCCATTCACACACAATAAAGGACTTCAAATGCCACAAACTAATTCATACTGAACCAATTAAGTTATATAAACAGAATAAATAACACAAATCTAATCAGTCTGTCACTTGTTTTTTCTTAAATTATAACTAATTACGCCGTATTTCCTAATAAGTGGCACATTCCATGTGAACTTCAAATAGTATCAATCGACTTAATGCAGATGTGTATTCAACTTACATTTGGTACATGTCTCAAATTTTCCACACAGGCGAACAAGTGGTATAAAATTGTTTTAACATATATTCTGAACTATTCTGGCATAAAAACAAGTGACAAATAGATAGAAAACAGCTAGGTTAATAAATAAATGCATGTTAACGGACTAGATGACAACTAACTACTAATGTAAATGCACAAAATGACTCGCAACAACTTTCAAATCCATTCGTGCACTGCACATAAATGCTACAAAATTATATCAGTAAATAACTCGTATACCGTCAATAGACACATATAACAATAGATTATGTTCCACAGTTGATCTGTGAGCTCAAGTGAACTGAAGCTATTGTTAGCAGCGTGTTCAGTAAAGCCCGATACACACCGGCGACAAAGTCGAATGTCGAAGGTACTTTCGGCAAAAATGAATACTTTTGTCAAGGTCGAACGACCGGCGCAAAGTCGACCGAACTGGTGACAATGTTGCCGGTTCGGTCGACTTTTGCATATTCATGAGCACGTGCTGATCTAGTGATGTCATTTCGGTAAAATGGCAGACGATCAAGACAAACAGTTACAAAATCAGTCACAAAAAAATAAACACCTTTCTATCTTAACTGGAACCAGTAATGACAAGGAAAAAATATGCAGTAGGCATCTATGGAAGTAGGCCTGAGCACAGATCTGGGCCGTCATTAATATTCATGAAGTTTCGACTTTGCCACCCATCCATCCACAATGGCGACAATCATAGGCTATTGATTTTTGTCGCCTGAATCTCCGACATTCGACTTTGTCGCCAGTACCGGGTTAAAAGAGACTGAGAAAATACCATCATTCACTGTCACCTGGACACAGCTACGTCCCAAGCAAGTCACTGCTATAATAATTCAACCAAAACTGACGCTGAAAAAGCTGCAATGCCAACTTTACAATGGAGATTATGGCACTGGCTCCATTGCAGCATTGGGAAAACTGCCACGTAGTTAGGAGGGTACACGGCAGACAGTATGTTTGGCCTCAGTAGCATTTGGGTCAAACCTACTTATACCGTCGTACGAAAAAAACAACACCGAAAAAGAAACTCAAAACGAATCAGAATGCAATACTTTGCTCGTAATTTTCAAAGAAATTTTCCGGGAACCTACAAATCCCTCTCATAGGAGGAGCAACGGACAGCTTTGTCCCTAGTGTTTCCAGAAGAAATTTGCCGCAGCAATGCAAAGACTAAGTCTGAACCCCTTGGGTCCGAGGCACTGAACTGCCGTGGCATTGTAGAACAAGTGACCACTACAAAGAGTGTGAATTACACTGCAAGTTAAGCCTTCATCATACTTGTTGCAAATTTTTTTAGGTAATTACAAAACACCAAAGTATATTTAATTAGGTGTACTACAATTATCGCAGAAGCACAAAATACTCCATTAACAGCAATAAGAATATACTTCCATACACTATACTGCCTTCATTTTTTGTATCCACCCACACCAAGTATAGTTTGAAACATCGTCCCAAGGGTCACCCTTTTCAATTATGACGTTATAGTTATGACCTCTGTCATAAAAGTTTTGTTTTAAGATGCTTGTATGAGTTCAAGTAGTTTTTTTCTGGTTCGCTGTTTGTTTTCCTGCGTGTCTTTCTCTGTGTTACAATTTCTTTTATTTTTTTGGCGTGTACATTTGTTTACATGTTCTGAATACAGAGACAGTATATGACAACAACAGAATTTCGGTCAAAGCCAAGTTCTTTCTGTTGTCGAGAAGTAGTATGGAACATAGTAAAAAAAGTTATAACCAGTAATATGCAATGAGACTATGAGCTACTTGACCACAAAGTGCATTGTAATTGTCGGAGACAACGACGTATTTGACTACAAGCTCCACAGCATAGAACAGCGCGACAGAGCAAGTCACACCCACAAGCCGCACGACGGTCACTATATAGATTCAAAGTTGACTGACGAAAACAGACGAAGACACACTGGTCACATGTGACACGAGACACACAGATGGACAGAGTACTATAGCAAAGTGTACAGAAGGCTTCAGTTGTCAGCCGGCTTCACACACGTCTCTGTGACGCCTTCGTCGCCTAACAATAACACACGTCAAGATATATAATGCAATTAAATCGTTTATTATTCTAAATGACCAATTTTGCACTTAACGTCCCACTCAACACATTACAGGTCATTTCGGAGACGATTTTACGGGTCAGATGACCCAACCAACAATGTCACAGCACTGAAGGATGATGGTTAGTCAACCAGGTCAAGGGCCAATCCCACCAGGCTCACCTCACTAGAAGGTAAAAAGAAGGATGTGAGCTAAATTTTTTTAAACATATATAGTACCACGAACAGTAACAACAAAGACACAGAGGTGCACGGAAGAGATAGATAGCAGAGCGATTTAAGTCCATACAAAACGTTTTGAACAGTAACATACAACCAGCACCAGTGACAGTGTGAACTTGCTGCTATTTACTTGTGCAAAGTTTCAAGGACAGGAGCAATCAAGCAACATACCGGAGTGCTATAATGGACATATCTTAACGTCATATCCAGGTATAGGTACAGCTGGGTTTAACACCTCACTCGACACAGTACAAGTCATTTCGGAATGACTTTTATGGGTCATATGACCCAACCAACAGTGTCATAGCACTCAAGGGCCAATCTCACCAGGCTGTAAACATGTAACAAACACAAGAACCGTTTATTGGCCATTTATCTGGGACCACCAGGGTGAACTGGCACCAGAACTCTCAGAAACATTAACCCAATACACCACCTTCAATGTCCTCTAGCACTCCCAACCTTCCCATCCAGGCCTCTTATTCTACCTCAAAGGTGTCACACAAGGGAGACCTGGGGGACATACTTGACAGAAACATGAAGAACTCCAGGACAAGAATCTGCAAAAGATGTAAGAAAAAAACTACACCATCTTCTCCTTCTTCTCGTATGCGTGTCATTTACCATAATTGGTCAGCCACGAAATAGCGTCCTCATCCGCAGAGTGTAGCCGAGATAAGCCACCATTCAGTTTTGTCAGGGGACAGGATTCGACAATGTGAGACATCGTCTGGGTCTCGCCACAAGGACACAGATCAGTGTCTGTAAGTCG
>Ga0209149_1001342_pt1 | contig 12283 bp, 7 predicted proteins | sample WorMetTyACAVOLI2_FD_187423 | JGI IMG/M metagenome (GOLD analysis project Ga0209149, IMG submission 187423) | Marine gutless worms symbiont microbial communities from Max Planck institute for Marine Microbiology, Germany - Olavius algarvensis... ... | reverse complement strand
CCTACCCCAGGAATTCAATGGTACAACTTTCGACCCCCTGGGGTGACCCCTAACCGGGGAATGGGCCCCCCGTGAGGCGCTTTTTGTCAAATTACTTTGACCTCTTGTTCTTACGATAATTAACCAGAGAGAACTCAGAGAGCGCAAACCTACGCCAAGCCCGAAATCTCACGGCAGGATAGATTTTTCACGAGGGAAAACATATCGTCTCCTGGTTTGACGTGCTCCAATGTCGAAGAGGATGGCGTCGTTAGACAGAACACATACGACTTCCTATTAGTGTTCTACAGTATCTCTTATCGCTTCTACGCTACAGTCGATTTAATGCCGAAGTGACCTTGCTGGGTGACTGTGACCTCTAAATGACAGTGAAGGTCAATCTGGATCACCTCCAAAACGAAACCAGCTTGAGACTGTGCCAAGAGCTACCTTTGGTAAGAATTTCATGTAAATCCATGCATAAATTTTTGTGCGAGGCTACACACTGACAGAAGGACAAACATACTGACCTGATAGCTTAACATCCGCACTAAATATTCCGTCAAGTGAGGTCGGATGTGGAGAGGAGTGTCGTGCTCAGCAGCAGTAACAAAAACAGCAACAATGGCGGATCAAAGCAGCAAACTGATCACGCCATCGCTGCGAGTATCAGTAGAGTTTGCTACGGATACGAAAATGCTACTGCACGCAAAGGGCTAATCGCGGTCTACACGACTTACTTACGTTGTCGTCAAGGAAGACTGAGGTCAGCATTGCAACGTTCACTGTGACGTCAAGCCGGTCCCCGACGTGCATCGTGTCAATGACAAACCGGAAACGCTGACATCTCGACGACGTCGTCAATCGGACGCCGGCGTCGTCGTCGCATTCCTATCACACATACATAACGACAATAAATATTATCCGTTACGTTAAAAACCGGCAAGGTAAAGACCTACGTCTTAGTTTGTTGTAATTAATAAAATATATGGTGCTGTTGTCAGCGGCCCTGTTTTTTTTCTCGTCGTAGTAAAGTGCTGAGTTTTATTTTAGCAAATTTTGGATTAATCGATTAATCCCTTATTATTTAACGAATTCAATCAATCAATCAAATCAAATCAAATCAAATCAAATCCAAATCCAAATCTAAGTCCAAATCAATCAATCAATCAAATAAATAAATAAATTAATTAATTAAATAAATAAATAATATAAATAAATAATATAAATAAATTAAATAAATAACAGAGTATGAACCAGGCTAATGCGAGTTGGTCGTTGACTGTGGCGCCCTGTGATGTTCGATGACGTCATCCTCGGATATTCCCCACCATCCGCAGCAATGACGTCATCAACGATGACGTCAGACGCGTTGTGAACGACCAATACCTCATCGCGACGAGCTCTCTGCATCATCTGTTCTCAACATGTTCATTAATATTTCTTTGATTTCTTTGAGCGTTTTAATAGTAGAAATAGAAATACATAAAAATATACAATGCACGCAGGCTTACGTTTGAGTTCTGCGTGTGTTAGAATGTGTGTCCACGAATAATGTTTGTATGTTTTTATTGATTCTGAAACGTGATTAAAATTCTATATACATTAGGTCATTTCACTTTTATGACCCAAGTGGCTTAAGTTGGGTCTTAAGACCGGAGTTGAGATTAACCAATCGCCGTAGCGCAAACTCTCTGGCCACTCGCTAACGTCATCGCTGACGTCATCGCTGATTTCGTCGTATTGCTTTATTTTTGAATCAGCAAAACGTGAAGTGATTTTCGCTCATCAAAACTTAATCTCTAATCGATTAACCTATTTTATGCACGCAAAACCAACCGGTGAGTTAATTAGCTTTGGATTCAGCGATCGCTCAGTCCGAAGTTTGGTCCAAACGAAAAATGAGTTCACTTTTTGGCTGATCTTTGGCCTCCGTCCGAATTTAGGACTCAGCGAAAGACTAATCCAAAAAGTGAAATAACTTTGCGGAATGTCAACGGACTTTTATAATTATTTGACTAACGTACTGCAAAAACAAAAGTCAACAGTTTTTTGACACACAGTGTATATAAAACTGCTTCACGGTATAATATGTACTGCAACAGAATATATAACCCATATAAAACTCACTGCTACTTTCCGAGACTGATTTTAGAAGCTTTAAACGTTTTTAAAGATTCACTAAATTATACAATTTTAACTTTTTTTGTGAAACTGGACTTATTTGTTATTAGTATCCGCGTGATTATATAACTGTTTGACCTGTATTTTGTGATTTTATAAGTTTTTTCTTACCTTTATTTTATGTTTAGCGGCCTTCGGGTCTTTTTGCTTTCAATGAATTGACTGACTGAATATTGCAAAAGACGTTATGTTTTTGCATCTGTTTGTTCGTTGGTATTGTTTGTCAGCTGGTAACAAACAAACGCAATTACAAACAAACGTTGTATACACAGGCGACCGAAACAATACGTCGCCGGCTGACAACAGAGCGAGGTAATCATTCGAACAGCAGCATATGGTTTCGGTTTGGCTTAATGGTAACGCGTTGGTCTCGATCAACGTAGTTACTCTACGCCAGCCCCGGTTAGTGCCTCGATTGGTGAGCGTCTTAGCACGGATAAACCACCTCGGCGCAGAACCAGGCACCCAGGTCAACTCAGCCCGAGCCATCCCTCGGTGGTAGGTGCAATAAGTACCCAGCGAAAGCTTGGGTAGTAAACAGGCACGCTTGATGCACTAGCCTGTATCCCTGGTCTCGCAGTGTTTGGCAGGTGTCAGGCTGAGGGCTAGTTTAACTTTACTTTACATAATGCCAACTGCAACTTACCGTCACGGTCTGGGAGGCTACTAGGCCGAACGAGTCGTTAATATGTGGAAGTAAAACTTGAACTTCGACCCGCGGCATCAGTCCTGGCCCGTCGTTGATGACGTTGAACTTCTGAACAAGTCGTTCGATTTTTTTCACTGGTGTCAGCGGTGCTCCGTCTTTGCCTGCGTCCGTTCTCTCCTTGAGCGTTATTTCTTTGTCTTTTGACCTGACGGAACATAATCTTTTCTTGTTAACCTTATTCATTCATTCATTAAAATTATATAAAGTAGCAGACAAAACGCGCTGCTAAGTAATGTCAGTACAATGAGAAATATAGGATACCTAATGGAGTGATAAAAAGGCATGAAGCTGTTGCTAGCACACATCTAGTGTTCTTAAATAGTATCCGCATAAAATAGTTACCGTCAAGAAGTGAGGATGACCGAGTTGGAAGTTGAACGTTATGTACTCGCTGTCTTAGTTTATAGTGCTGCTCCCGTTGTGGAGGTAGAAGGCAGTACAGTAGGTGCTGAGTATTGTTAATGATTTTACCAAACAGTTGTTCATCACTCTTTCACACATCCGATGTCGCGAACTTGTCGTGTTTGTCGGGTGATGAAGAGTTTAAGACCTGAGAGTTCGTCTTGAGGCTAAGATAAGATGACGTAAAGAGAACCATAACTGGACTGACAGAGCGAAACCTTCCGTAGATGACAATACACGACATCAAAGTTAGCTGCAGCACCCATTAGTCGGTTTAGTGGACTTAACCCTACCGCGCCCCATTAATCTTCGAAATCTCGCCGGATTTTAGGGAATCGTACCGTGGATCCTCTGGCACTGTAATTGCGTCTGCGCTATGAAGGGTTAAACACAGCGTGAGTGTAACGGACTGACCCTGAGATATGAAGTGAGCTGCTGTAGACGAAGGGAACGACGACGGTGAACGGTCCTCGCGTATCGTTGCGCGTTCCAACAGCCGCACTCAGTGTCAGCCCAACATCCACGCCTCCGCTCAACGATATTTCAGTAAGCTGAAATTATTTCATTTACAACTATTATTTCAGAGTTATTTTATTATTTATTTCCTTAACATTAGTAACGATAGGCTCAACAGTTAGAATTGTCTCACATTTGGTGGCGTGGCACACAGTGGTAGAACGCTTGTCTTTGACCGGCGAACTTCCCGCGTTCTGAGCTCGACCTAAAGCTGACGGGTGACCACTTATGTGGATAAACCGTCCGCTATAAGTCAGCCAACTCGGCCAACTCAGCCTTTCATCCTTCGGGGTCGATAAATGAGTAGTAAGCTGCAACTAGATGTATGCGATCACAAGTCATTGGTGGTGCCGTCTGGTGAACACTTACGAGGGAGAGGCAGGTATGGTGTCGTTTGTAGGTAAAACTGTGCTCACTATTAAGGCGCTATATAAATCCGCTTCGGTTACCCGGTCAAGCGTTGTAAACAAGCTCCAACCAGCAGTGTTATCAACAAGCAGAGATAGTCGCAACAGCTTGAGTGCGACTGGAAAGTCGAACAGGAAAGCTCGGCTGCGGGCCAGCTTTTTATTGCAGTATCGATATTCTTTTTAGATTATATTCGTTTTAGTTTTAGTTACGGTAATAATTTAGCACTGGCTCCACGCACGTCGACGTCGTCGATGTCGACGACGTCGAAGATGAGCTGGATCGTCGTCGTCGTCCCGTTGCTGATTTCCGACGTCAAGTCGCAAATGACTACCCCGGTGGTCGACTCAGTGGCGCCCTCTGTCGAATGATCAGTCGCACCGACGGTCGTAGTCTCCACCACGCCGTTCGAGCGCATCGTAGCCGCAGTTCCAAGACTGCACACCACCTACAGGGTGACCCAAAACAGCAAGACAACCGTTTTAATTGTTCGCATCTTTAGTTTGTCAGTTTGTTTATTTTTTCGGTACGTTTTTGCTTCAGTGACGTCACTATGACGTTAATTTGTTGCTATAATTTCTTGAAATTTTTAATCAGTGATGTGTTCGGATGGTTCTTATCGCCTGTATTTTGCGTTATTGAGGAAGTTGTTTGTTTACTGTCGCCATCACCAGTCTCGTTCCACTTACTGTGCACCTTCCTTATTTCAATGGACACTTCTCAAATCTCTATCAACAACGCACGCCCTTACAACGTGCAGTGTATTTCGGCTACCGGTGTATTTACTTATTTGATGCGTCCATTAGGAGGGTCCCCGTCTGAACATTGCCATACTGTTTGGTACGGACAAACTAGAATGGTGTGGCTACCCGAGGGTTAAAAAGTTTGATTATACGTTTAGCGCTTTCGACACAATACCGGCGTGTGACGGACGGACAGACAGATAGACGGACAGACGGACGGGCAGAGATCTTGCGGCAACACAGTCCGCGCTACGCATAGCATCGCGTGGTAAAAAATGTATAACACACACCGAGCGTTCTGGTGTAGCGGCGGCGAACTGCAGCGACGGTCGAGGAAAGCTGACGTTCAACGTAACGGCGTAGGCTGTTTCACCTGTATTATCTACTCGCAGGTTGGCGATCACCTGAGCACGGGCCGACAGACTGCCTACCACGACTCCACTCACGTTCAGCCAGTCCACCGTCAGTTCCGGCTCACAGATGTTATCATCGCCGCATGCCTTGTAGAACTGGATCTGCCACGTAAATAAAATAAACAAATAAATAAGCAAATACGTAAATAAATTAATAAGTAAGCACGAAATGAACAAACAAACTCCGGTCGCGTCTATACAGTGGAGCGGTTGACCGGGACGGCTGACGCAGGCCTTTTCAAGGCCATTGCCAGTAACCCAAACCATTCCTTATGCCAAATCCTACCCCCATTTAGACCAAATCAGTATTCATTGCGCAAACGTGGACATCCTTTTCAGCTTCCCATAATAAATACCACCCTTCTAAAATCAACTTTCATCAACAGGTGCCTCTTTCACACACACACAACTTTATTCACCTCACTTAGCCTGTGTGGACCATCCCGTTCCGCTGCTCTGCAGATGTGGCGCGGCCGGTAAGCTGCTTCATTTTCGTGTATTACTTTGTTACCATATTGCGTGTTCTTTACGTCTAATTTTTTATTCACATTTAATCAGCATTTATTTTTAATTTGTCATTGATGTGCGACTGACATGTCTTTTTATTAATAAACACATTTATCGCATTTTATAAACATTCAAACAAACAAGTAAATAAATGCGCACGGCAGTAGTGACGGCCGGTAAACTGAGTTCGACGGAAACCTGAGCCCGTGACACCAGGTCCCGTATGCATCATGAAAAAGAACATAGTTTACCTGATTGACGGCGTGGCTGGGCTGCCGCACATCCAATACAGGTGAGATGCGGTCGAGAGCGAGATAATCCACCGTACTCGTGTTCGTATCGCCAGCAACCAAGGCACTGAAGTTGACGCGAAACTCTACCGCCGTGTCGAAGTCTTTCGGCGCGCTCTGCAGCCATCGTCATCAAACATATTGGTTTACTTCGCAGCAAGTAACTATTAGTTTCGACCCAGTTTGCCTGTCTCGCCGTGTGTCTACCGTAAAAGTCGACCAAAGCTATTTTTGTTGTCAAAATTTCGGCAACGCCTACTGCTTGCTATGAAGCAAACGCATTTTTGCCGCGCGATGCTATGCAAGCGCGGTCTATTCCGTTATGCGGTGTCCGTCTGTCATGTTCGTGGATTCTGTCGAAATGAATAAATATATCTTCAATTTTTTTCACCGTCGGCTAGGCACACCATTCTAGTTTTTTCCGCACCAAACCTCCTGGCAATATTTCGACGAAGACCCCCCTAACGGGGACGTCAAATGCAGGTGCGGTAAGCACAAATCGCGATTCGAGACGAATTTCTGGCTATTGATCGATGACTGCTGGAGCTAGCGCGATCAACAATTGACGGTCGTCCGAGAACTAGTGTACAACAGTTATGGTGCACGTCTGTTTACGGCACGGAACGCCACACACCAGTTAATACGCCGAACAGAAGTGAACATAACAGAATTTAATTTCATTGACGCAGCGGTAAATCTGAAGTGGAAATACGGCTGATAATAGAAGATTGCGCTCGACGTATTGTACTATTGATAAGTGAAGCCACTGAGACATGAACCATCGCGCGGCCTCTCTGCGACAGCATGCAGGGCTACTTGTCCATACAGCCAGGCAACATCATCTCCAGGAACGGCTGAATGTTCTGTAAAGCACTATTTCAGTGCCTCACTCGTGTCTTATCACTATAATATCCACAACGCTGTGTTGTGTGTGTTCCGATAAAGGGACAAGAACACTGCAGCGTATGGCTACGCCAGATATCAGCAAGAAATTCAGCTATCGCGAAGAAATCGCGCGTGAGCTGCACACACAATGTAACAACAACTAGAATGGCACTCGGTAGAGTGCATTTACCTCCGACAACGGTGTTTCGACGCCTCAAAACCACGCGTCGCTGCTGCGACGGGCGCCAAATAACCATGCCCAATACATGTGCGTGGGATTTTCCCGACGTAATAAAATTCCGCGTTGCAGTGCATACTATATTGGAAAAAAACATTCCGGTTCCGGTATCCGAACTATGATCCGGATCGGGCTCAAAAGTTGATCAGTTCGTCCGTGTCATGACACCTGTCGAGACGCAAAATGTCACCCAAATTCATGGACGCGTTTTTGAGTAATCTTGCTAACAGACAGACAGACAGACGGACAGACAAACATCGTGGGAAATCGCATTTGCTTCCTCCGTTGTCGGAGGTAAACAAGGTAATGCGAAGCATGACATACCTGCCACGCCGTTACAGACAGACATATAGACAGTTACAGTTACAGTTAACTGGATCATTATTTTTCAGTTATTTTGCCATTTCAGTTACAGTTACAGTTACAGTTACAGTTAACTGTTATAACACTGCTGCCACGCCCACTTCATGACGTGGCAGGTAATAAATTTTCGACAATTGTGGGACGTTTATGAACGCCATGTTTTAGCCCCTGCCGTAACCATAAATGCCACAAAGGGGAAGTTTGTCACGAGGGAGCAAACGTATGGGACACCCGTAGTGGCGACCGCTTCTGCAAGCATAAATTTCACGGCGGGATAGTTTTCCACGGCAGGAGGAAACATGACACCGGTGTTGGCGTCAGTTCCGCGGCCGCTGCGTCTGCTGGCATAAATTTCACGGGGAGTTTTTTTCACTGAGGAAGAAACATCTGTGACACCCTGGTTTTCCTGTTGTTGTTTTGCTGTTCGCGCCCCCTACCGGGAAGACGGCGACCCAGCGGGCCTCGGTTGAGCGCTTTTCGATGATGTCATCAGGAAACGTCATCACGCCGCTACTCAGAGGCTGGCAGTCGTGTCTGGCACCAGGCTGGTAGAGACACCCACGTCGGCTTTCGACGTCACCAACCAGAGCATCCATCTCAACGTCGTAGCGGACACCTGTCGTTGACAATGACGACACACGTAAAATACCGGTAAACGTAACGGAGAATGTGCTCACGAAGAAAATATTTTGTTCACGTGAGAAACTGAAATCGATACAAATGACACTTAACTAACTTAACTAATAATTTAGCTGTGTAAGAGAGAGGGAGTCACAAACCTGCGCGCCACAGCTGCGAAAAACCCGCCGATCAATGTAAGACAGGTGCTAGAAAATATCGCAAAAAGCTGTATCTCGTAATGTTCAGTAAAGTGGAGCAGTGATCCTAGATCCAGATCCGGAACTGGATCAGCATAAAATTTAACCATTCCTAGACGGTCGTCCCTCGCTCATGCCTACCACGTTTGGTCGACATCTATCAACGCATTCGTGAGTTATATACTGCGGACAGACGGACATACAGACACACACGGGTGATCACAATACCCCAATACTTCATCCACCTCCATACAGAGGCGCGCAAGTAACTACGACAAAGTAACAGTAAATAATCATTGCATTAGTTTACGTTGTTGTCAAAATACCACAGCAAATTATTATCACTATTAAATTTGTCTCTTCTTTGTTATAGCACTAAAAGCTTCTATCTCCTCTAAGTCTTCTATACTTTAGAGTTGGTAAGTGCAATCAGACGTTCCTTGTATTGAAGATTTTAAAGAAATCACTAATTTTACAGCTCTTTTCTGAACTTTCTCAATGTCTATAATGTCTCCATTATTTCTGTGGGTACCAGACGGAATTAGCAAGAATAAAAATAGTAAATTAGTAATAATAATAATCACCGTGTAGGGATGGGTCTTCGGCCGGTGCGGAGTAATTAAAGACGATTGTAATCTGCAGACAAAAAGCGTAGTCGCCCGTCGCTTTCGCCACAGCCTTCGTGACGAGTTCGAGACAGTTTGCTCGATACCATTCGATGACGGGACGGCCGAACTCGATAGCGACCGAAACGTTATGTATCGGGCGAGTGCGGAGTAGCAGCACAGCGTCACTGACAAACGTGCCAACCGCCACGTCTAAAGGCAGACGAAGATAAAGACATCACTAATTCGTATGATATACGGCAGTTTTAAGAAAAAAATTTATAAGAAGTTAAATCGCAATTCTTTAGGCCCTACGGCTTAACAGCAAGTTATATGATAGTCATATGCGACATTCTCTTGCGTATAACTGTATTACTGTAATGACTTTTTAACTTTGTACAGGGCTGAAAATTAAGGCTACTGCATTCTCTGGCCAAAATTTGGGCCCTTTGACAGACATTCAGATGCGTTTAACATACTCGCTGCTTAAAGATGATTTTGGGACATTCATCAGAAAGCTGTAACAATATGATAGACAAACCTTGTAACGGATTAGTGGTAAGTGTTTAATTACCGGTAGCATTTCTGCTATAGATTTCATCGTGAACGCTTTTTCCTATTTCTCACAAATAACGAGCCCCAAAAAACAGCGGGCCCGGATGCTGCAGCTCTCACAGCATCACCTTAATACGAACCGGACTTCGTATATTACTTACTTATTAACTAATTAACTACTTCCGGTATCGGCCAAATATTCGCTAGGATACCTGACGGAGTATTCGAGCGGTTATAAAGCTTGACCGACGCAGCCGAAATTTTATCAGTACCTCTATGGACGCAGCCCTACCGGGGTAACGGTTGTCGTCGATATCCATGCGCGAGGCGAAAGAGTGCGCAAAGCCTCGAAGTGCAGGAAGGTTCAGCGAGGCCGGAGTGAGTTTCTGTACGAACTGATCAACCAGTCCAGTCGCAGAGGCACAGCCGTGGTAGACGTACGCCGCACCGTGACCTCCGTCCTCGAACGGCGCACCGACGATCACATCTGCGTCACGTGTTTCACGGACATCAGGCATTAATGATTTCATCAACACACACAGGCCTCACATATGCAGAATATACGATGCAACCGATCGCCAAAATAGTTGCAGCAATCGTTGCTGCAACGGTTTCAACAACAAAGCAGTTGTAGCTCACCGTGTATATAATACTGTCATAATAATAGCAAGCACATTAAGACTATCGAGACGCAGACCTCATGCCTAATTTTGGTGGTCTTCAACATGATATTTGACCTTTTGACCTTTTGACTACCGAACTTGAACTAACTGTAAATACAAGTGGAGACAGGCACAGCAAACCTCGCCCTTCACCCCACTGCAGGCGCTGCCACCAGGCGGATTTAACGGCACAATCCCAGGTCCGTTGCCCGTATATTAATTCGGAAAGTTTCATGACATAGTAATAGAAATAGCTTGGCATGAGACAATAGATATCTAGCACTGTGTCGACCGACGACGCGTGTTGTAGGCCCCAACAACTGCCGCTGTACCACGCATCAGTGATGGCGCGTTGGTCCACACAAATGATATTGCAAAATGCTTTAAAATGCAACATATTTTTTCTTATAATAAAATCCCCTCAGGGGCTACCGCCCCGTGACTTACATTTTTAGATAGCTGATGTTAAGCTCTAATTGACATGTAACTATCCGACTTACCGTTTTCGAGATAACTGCGGTCAAATGACTTTTTATAGGCCCAAAAACCGACCCCCTCTCCCGTTTTCGGTCTCGCATTTGGTGACCCCTAAAGATATCGCCACCAAAAGGGGAGACTTTGTGTCCGGACGATAGATCTACTGTCGCGCAAACTTCACGGCGATCGGTGTCACCGTCGCCGAGATATCTGTAACCGGACAGATAGAAACGAAGACAGAAAGAATTACAGCAGACTTGTTATCAGACGCAACGCATACTAGCGTTAGGTTTGTCGATAATTAAACTTACACAAAACATACCTAGTAGAAAAATAAGTGTTGCCAGGTACAGCAAACCCCTGCTCTGAAAGTTTCATAATGACAGTTGTAACTGTTTTCCCGCAATATTGCCAACAAACAATCAAAGAAAGTTAAAGAAACACACACTACTAAAAATAACACCTCGCCGGTCGTTTCGACGGGACCAGGTAAAAACGTAAATCACACTGGGTCATTCATTTCACTTTTGGATTAGTCTTTCGCCAAGACCAAAGACTGAGACCAAACGGATCAACTTTGGACTCAGTCCCGAGTTCAAATTATCCAATCACCGCAGCGCACATGACTGATCACTCCATAATGTCATCGCTGACGTCATCGCTGTTATCTCCGTATTTCTTTGTTTATTTATAGATTAGCGAAAAAGTGAAGTGATTTTCGTAACCTATCTTGTGCATGCAAAATCAACCGGTGAGTTAATTAGCTTTGGATTCAGCGATCGCTCAGTCCGTAGTTTGGTCTCAGCGAATCGCTGAGTCCAAACGAAAAAAAACGACTTCACTTTCTGGCTTATTTTTGGTCTCAGTCCGAGTTTAGGACTCAGCGATAGGCCTGGTCTTAGCGCGAAGTGACCCACTGACAGATCGTGTAAAGATGTATGATGAGACGTACTCGAGCTCAAGTTTCTTAAGTAACAGAGATAGTCTTTATAGTTCACGATGTACGTAAAGAAGCACCGTTGCACTGGTCAAAGTTGATGTCGCCAAGTGCCGCAATTGCAGTTCCAAATCTTCCGTCCACTTTTCCACTTCCGGTCAACCTTACGATTGGCAACGATGCTATGCTACCCTGCGACAGTTTAAACATACTTTAGATCATTTGACAGAAACTTTAGCACGACAGCGACTAAAACATTCGCGTAGTTATGCTGCAGAGTATTCACAACGAGTTCTGCAAATCTCGTCCCGTAACCCACTGCAGGGTGTTGCCACATGGCGATCCCATAGCCACTGCCTATATACACTGTGGGTCATTTCACTTTTTGGATTAGTCATTTCGCTCAGCGGAAACACTAGTATATTCACAGGCCGCAAGGAGTAAATGTATATTAATTATAGTGGGCATTTACATGTCGCATCACGGCAACATCTTCGCTCCGCTGCCCAGCGGCTTTTGGTCGTACCGCGTCACCAGCTCAGCTCCTATGGCCGACGGGCTTTCTGTGTGGCTGGTCCGTCGGTCTGGAATT
>Ga0209149_1001341_pt1 | contig 12285 bp, 9 predicted proteins | sample WorMetTyACAVOLI2_FD_187423 | JGI IMG/M metagenome (GOLD analysis project Ga0209149, IMG submission 187423) | Marine gutless worms symbiont microbial communities from Max Planck institute for Marine Microbiology, Germany - Olavius algarvensis... ... | reverse complement strand
TCCTATGGGCGACGTAATCACTCATGCACAATTTCAGCTCAATCGGTTCAGGGGTTAGGGAGCTACGGTAACCCCAAATTCCCTATTTCCTATACTTAGCGATCATGACCCTTACAACAGTTAGCATTACCGTGCTATACTGTAATATTTACCAAATGAAATCAATTATATTCCAAGCTTAAGCTTACTACTACTATTACTATGATCATTTTGCTTTCTTGCTGTTATTTTATGATGAGAAAGAAAAAGATTGATATATACAAGTAAAAAGGTAACATTACGGCCGAATGACTTACGCAGGTCCTTTCTACGCGCACCAACGCTTCCAGATTCAATTGACGATTCGTAGTACATAGACTCAGATCCCTGTACAGAACAACAATGCAGCTTTGTATTGCATTCATAACATGCAGGATTTCTGCATCACTTAATATTTTCTTCAGTTCCCAGGAATGCTAGTGTTGCACGAATTGTCCTTTCTGTTTTTGTGTTGCATTTCGCCATAACTACGCGTAATTTCACATAGTAGTCATGCCGGTTGGTCAAACATACGATGTAGATGTCACGTACTGCCTTACGAAAAAGTGTAGATTCATGTTGATTCAGCAATGCTGTACAATTTTATTATCGCAATAATAACAGCTATTGGTATTATAGTGCAGCTGCTTTTTCTATATAATTTCACTTTTAATTTTAGTTAAGTATAATTATTTATTGTGCTGTGTGGTCTGTCGTTTCATTTCGCGAATAAACCTCTCATTAAGATTTCTTACTCTTCATATCTTCAGTCATTCGTAGGCCTAATGGCCTGCAGACTGATCTTGAACACATATGTCTTCACTTGAACAGTGTCTACAAGTTGGTATTACAGTGCAGACTATATTGGTGAGTATAAGACGATTATTTACCCTTGACGACTCGTAGTCACTGTAGGCACGATACGACGACGCCTGAGAGGAGCCAAGTTCATGCCATGAACCGATCTCTTCTTTCAGCGGATCATACGCTATCATCAGCAAATACATGTCAGCTTCAGCTTGTACATTTGTAATTGATACTACACCGTGTTCAGATTCAGAAAAAAAACACTCACATATATTTTCTTGCATAACTCTTAGAAAAAGTAACCAATTTGAATGAAAATTACAGACAAAATAGCTAATGAAATGCTGATTCTAACAGCATAAAAATAATTTGTATGCTTCTTAAATGTTCTTTGCTATAGCAGCAATGAAAACCGGACATCAGTAAAAGTGTCGTTATTGCAATAAGATTTACCGTTGGAGATCACGTTATTATGAAATGCTCGTGAGTAAATAAAAAGTATGAAGCACACCATTTTCTGAAGATGTTTCCTGACAGAAGATAGAGTTTTAATGGGTTTAAACATTTAACGGAGAAAGTGACAGCAATGGCATCATTGACTCGTGTTCGGGTCGTGGTCGACCACACAATGCCGACCCCACTGCAAAGATCAACAAAGACTACAAAGTTAAAGATCTTGCACTGATATTTTTGATCAGTGTCTTTACCCCCAATCAAGACTTCATCTTCTGTCAAAAACATCTTGGGCAAGCGTTTTTTTGCGTATTTTTTCACTCACATCCATTTAATGAGACGTTTATCGTCAATCGTAAATCTCATTGCTGTAACAACACTTTTACTAACGTCCAGTTTACATCGCTGCTAGCAAAGAATGTTTAAGAAGAATACAAATTATACAAATTATTTTTATGCTATTAGAATCAGCATTTCATTAGCTATTTTGTCTGAAATTTTCATTCAAATTGGTTACTTTTTGCCGCGCGATGCTATGCATAACCGCGGCCTATGCCGTCATGCGGTGTCTGTGTGTGTGTGTGTCTGTCTGTCTGTCACGTTCGTGAATTGTGTCAAAACTAATAAACATATAATCAAAATATTTGCACCATCGTATAGATCCATCATTCTAGTTTTTCCCCGCCAAACGGCATAGCAGTATTCCGACGAAAACCCCATAACGGGGGCGTCGAATGCAGGTGGGATAGGTAGAAATCGCGATTCTGAGCCTATATCTGGCTCTAATGCCTGCTGTTAGCGCTCCAACAAGCAGGTGTTGTTAACAGGGTCGCCGGTGGACTACGGCCACCGTTCCGAAAGTTATGACACATCGCTGATAGTAAGCGGCGGTGTTGATTGCGGGAGAAGACGACGAAATGTTTATGACAAGGAGCCTCAACGTTACACCAAAGACAACAGAACAACGCAGCGATAAATCTGTAGCCTACGTGACTAACAATAAAAGACTCTACTCGACGTTTTGTACTGTTGAAGCTAACTACTGACAGACACGAAGCATCGCGCGGCCTCTTTGCGACAGCAGAGCTACTTGTTCTAAGAGTTATGCAAGAAAACAAAAGTGGGAGCTTTTTTCTGAACAGAGTGTATAGCTGTATGCCTAATAATGGCAACAGAAACTACAATGCCAGAGAATGCTCATAGACGGAATATCCTTGTCCTATAAATAAAATAGTAGGCTTACAAAATGAAGGAAGAAAAAAGTGCGATGTTCATTGCGTTTTCAGATTAATGCACAAACAAGAGTCAAGTGTGACACGTTAGAAACACGTATCGTATCTAAATAGGGAGGGGCCTACTTCTTAAATTACGAATATTTATACGGCGCTTATCTAATATTTGCTTTGGTTTTCAGAACTGATAGATAACAATTTACAGCAAAACATCATTGAAGTTAAACACGGTTGTTCAACGTGCTGCCAAAACATACAAATACTATAAGCATACAAACTACAAACTTGTGTATAAGCCTTTACTGCACCATTAGCTCTTAACCCTTTAATCGCCACATTAAAACCGCAGAGCAACGGACCATCATACAGCGATACAGTGATGGGTACACTGGCCGTTAATGGGTGGGCTGTTACATTTGGTACAGTGATGAGGGGACTGGGCGGGGCCTCAGCTAGCCCGAGCCCCTCATCGCTGTACCAAATGTAACAGCTTACCCATCAACGGCCAGTGAACCAACTTCGTCTTATTCGATGTAGCTTTATAATTGCTGTTGGAGTCTAAAAAGTTAATAACTGCTATCTTAAATAACTACAAGCATAACCACAAAACAAATTTAGCCTAAATTGCTGGGAAAGATGCAACAACAAAAAGATAAATTATCATATACAAAACAACGACCAGATCAGGATCGTTGAAATGAAGCAATTTTCATTCTGAGTATTGGAAAGAAGTATGTGTACGTCTTTAGTCATCGTGATTGTGATTTGACGTACTCTTGTCAAGATATCCCTTGGCGACGGCTTTCTCGTCCACGTCTGTCACCTCCTTGACGTTGTACATGCAGCGCCGAATGACGTCAGCTCGCCCGATGACGGTCAGCGCTCTCTCGAGGTCGTTGCCCGTCGCTCGTCGGCCGCTCGACTGCACCCAGAGGTGAAGCATAACCAGCGCACGCTCCACGTCGGCGTCGAAGTCCGACTGGATGTCAGTGACCTCCGACGGTCCAACGCCGAGCTGCGCCGCCAGCTGGATCCAGTCCGTCTGGACCGCCTCGGCGATGTCCGTCAGACGCAGCTCCGCCTTCGAAATGTGCTCCTCTGCGACGCAACATCAGTCCAACAACACCTGTCGCACGGATGTGAATGGGACTTTGAAGTACGAGACCGAGACTTCTGGTTTACAGTCCGGAACGAGACCGAGACCTTACCTGACCGAGACGTTTTTCGATACGTCGGGTCATTTCACTTTTTGGATCAGTCCTTCGCTGATACCAAAGACTGAGACCAAACGGCTCAACTTTGATCTCAGCTGGAGTTGAATTTAACTGATCACCGCAGCTCGTCATCGCTGACGTCATCGCTGATTTCGCCGTATTGTTTTGTTTGTTATTGAATTAGCGAAATAGTGAAGTGATTTTCGCTCGTCGAAACTTAATCGCGAACTGATTAACCTATATTGTTCATGCAAAATCAACCGGTAAGTTAATTACCTTTGGATTCAGCGATCGCTCAGTCCGAAGTTTGGTCTCAGCGAATCGCTCAGCGCGAAAACGACTTCACTTTTTGGCTGCTTTTTGGTCTTTGTCCGAATTTAGGAGCCAGCGAAAGTTTCAGCGAAAAACTACTCCAAAAAATTGAAATGACCTGTTATATACAATACAAGCGCTCTATGCGTTTCGAGGCTGTAACAACGTTGGCCAGCGTGCTCATTTATACTGTTAACAGACTGAAGCAATAGGGCCAAAGACTTATCTCGTAGGTTACTTGGCAAAATCAGTAATTTACGGAAAGCGATACCGCCGCTTTTCACAACGCAGGCTGCGGGCATCAAGTCAAACCAGATTGCTCAGAGAGAGAACACTACCGCCGACGCTAATTGCACCTGACCCATTGAACTTTGCCTCAAATAAAAGTGATCCGGAATTCGATCCGGATTTCCGGAATGATCCACAGATTGTGGCATTAGTCGAGTACAACCCGTGTACCAAGCTGCAGCTCAATCCGTCCAGCCCTGTCTCCGAAATACACCCTCGTGGCCAACCAACCGACGATCAACCAACCAACGATAAAGCTACAACGCGCCTTGCAATATCTGCGCTACGCATAGCAACGCACATACATGTATAACTAGATAAATCCAGTTACAGAGCTGCACGGGGACAAATACTTGTCCCCATCCCCGACCATCCCCGCACCTGTCATCCCCATCCCATCCCCACTACTATTTTCAACATTGTCCCCATCCACGTCCCATTCCCGTAGCTTTCATCCCCATCCCCGCCCTATCACCGCAACAGTCATTCCCATCCCAACCGTCCCCGCAGATGATTGTTCCCATGCTAGTCCCCAAAACCATCATCACGTATCCAGTCCATTACATTCCACGGCTTTGTATGACGGCGCCGTGGGTCATTGGCCAACATTCACAACTTATGAGCCCCTATAACTCAAATGCCTCCAAACCGAATTTTACCAAACGTGGATGTGAGGATAGCCTAGATATTGTAGTTATAACAGTTGTTTTAGTTTTCCGGAACTCCTCCTCGTTTCCGCGCAGCGGCCGTCCGAAGACAGCGGGGTCTGAATTTTCGCTCAAAAATGGGCTTTTTGAGCCCCAAAAATTTGGGGGACCGATTTTCATGAGGGTACCACCATTAACTCAAAACACTGCAAAGACGTCTTTTGGTGAAGATTTGGTTAAATACGTCCAGCCATTGCTGAGCAGTCGCATCAAGTAAAAAAACACAAAACGGCCACTAAAATATAAGACGTCGCCTACGCTTGCAGCAAGCGGTGCCGTCTAATAATACGGCAGTTCACTGTGAAACCTGTGGGACTGGACTGTTGAACGTTGGCACGCTGGAAGATCTCACAGGCGTCAGCTTCGGCGTCGGCGCCGGTGATGTCGGGCAGGTAGACGTCGAGGCAGGCCGTCACTGGCACGGCGATCGCCAGCCCAGTTCGCTGCGGCCGCTCGGTCGCAATCAGTCGTCCGACGGCCGGCGTCTGCGGGTCGAGGACGCGAACATAGAACGGAAGTCGGTTTTCGTGGAACGCTCGAAACGGCAGCGACAGTTGGCCGGGAGGTGACGGGACTCCTGCCGCGATGTTGCCAGTCAGCGTCACGTAAACGGACTTGCCTTCGTGCACCTGCGATACGCCAACAGCCAATGTTCAGTATTTTTATCGCACGATGCTATGCATAGCGCGGACTTTCGAAGTCAGCCTATAAATTCGCTGTTCAGGTGTGCCAAGTCACTACTGTTGTTATGGAAACCATGCAGCTGGTTCTAAGCCATTTTAATAACTTTTTATCACAGTCAATTGAGAATTGAATAAGGTCTCTCTCTCTCTCTCTCTCTACCAAAAATAATTAGCAAGCGTTGTGAACTGGCGAAATTATGGCATATTAATCGTAGGGGTCTGGGTTCTTTTGAGAACAAGTGTACGACACTAACAGTAACAGTAACAGTGACTTGTAGTGCGCCCCTACAATCAGACTGATGTCACATTTCAGAGTTCACCCAGTGTTCCCAGTGTAAGCAGCATGAAACAGAAAACTCTTCAGTTTGTTCTTGAATGAAGCCGTCGAACACAAGAGTTTCAAGTCGGTCGGCAGCCGATTCCAAGCACGGGGTGCGGCAACAGAGAAAGCCCTGTCACCATTAATCTTCCGACTCGTTCTTGGTACGACCAAGTCACTACTCAACGAACGCAGCGACGACCGTGAAGGAATGTCAGAGGCGGGCGTCAACAGGCTGGCAATATAATCAGGAGCGTGTCTGTCATATGACACGATTAAATTAATAAATTAGTAATTAATTAGTTATTAGTTATTACTTGGTTATTAATTGGTTATTAATTAGTATGAATATTATGAACATTTTAATTATAAATTCATTCAGTAATTAGCTATGAACGGTGAACTGTTACCTATAGCGAAACAATCATAACTTTGAATAGTTTGCCTGTACTATCACGGAACTGCTGTTGCTGCTGCTGCTGCGGTAACTGTCGATTGCTAGCGTCGCGCGTCTTTTATGGTCAGAGATTGCGGAGACGAGTTAGTTGCTGTGGCGCTGCCGTGATCGTCGTGTCACTGTTATACTGTCATTACCTTGCTCGTCTTTTGAGTTAATTCCTCTAATCGTTACAACAGCAAGGACAATTGGGGCACAGGTCATATAGATGACATGTCCGACGAACATCTGGTGCACAAGCAGGCACAGTTTGTACTGTATTCTCGCCATACTGTATACTACATGTTGAGTTATTGGTCGTACCTCGACTTCGTTTAGCGTTGCGACTCTGACGTAGTCGTCGCGTTTCTCCAGCGACCTGCCGGCCGGTCGGTCTGCCGTCGTGCAGAACAGCTGCATGCGTCCCTCGACCGGACTCTGCCGCCGGGCGAACACCGTCAGCGCCGTCTGGTACGGCACGGCAATCGCCTCGTCGTAGATCTCGGCGGCTATCAGAGCTGCTTCACGACTCGCTTCACAGCGGCACTCCAGCAACATGTAACTACACAGACGCAGACCAGTTGACGACAACGGTGTTTACAGTTTACTCTGTTAACCCTTTAGAGTCCAGAGGCAATTATAGTGTCACATCAAATAATATAAGTTGGTACACTGGCCGTTGATGGGTGGGTTGTTACATTTGGTACAGCGAGGAGGGGACTGGGCGGGGTCACAGCCTGCCCAGTCCCCTCCTCGCGCAGTTTTCGCTACGGGTTCACGAATAAACTTATTACCATTCAACCTTTACTAGATTCAGCTACAGAATATCTGTTGTGTAAGATGAAGACATCTAATCACTGTCTTCATTGTCTTCATCCACTTCTCCCTCCAGATAGGACACTAAATCAGGTTCTTAGGACCAGAGGCCATTCGTTCCAGTTACCCACATGTAGTTTTAATCTCCATAAGAAATCCTTTGTCATCAGTTGTCTTTGTAAGTTTTTAACATGAGTGTGTTCTTGCTTTGTGTGTGTTGTTTTTTTCATTTTTAGATTGTTTTTTTTCTTCAAATGTTTTACTAATTTCCGTTTATCACGTTTAACATTCTCTTTTATTTTTGTCCACTATTATTACTTACTACTAACTATTGTGACATTTACAAACCTATTATTGCATGCACGTTCGTTGCTGCTATTCAATAAATTGTATTGTATTGTATTGTATTGTATAAAATGTAACAGCCCACCCATCAACGTCCAGTGTACCAATCACCGTATTGCTGTATGATAGTACGTTGCTGTGCACTTTTAATGTAGATTATTATTACATCATGGTTCAGCAAACAAACCGCACTAGTAATTCTTGCGCATTATCGATTTGATATTGTAACTAACCAGTCATCGAGTTTACCTTGCTGATACGGAGGTGACGAAGGAGACGACGTTGGCACTGACGGTCAGCGGAGTTGTACCGGTGATATCTTCCCACGACTCGACGCTCCGATCATCTACACTCAACGACGCACGTCATCTCAGTTCCACGGACACATGTCATGACCGCCAGACGCAGTTTGAACCGATTGCCGCGCAATGCAGTTATTTAAACCAACTACAGCGTCATGTACAAGAACTTAGCTATCGCAATCGGATCGCGCGTCAGCTGCGCACACAATTGTCTACGGCATCAATAGTAACCCCAGACAGACAGACAGACAGACAGACAGAATTGCTATATCAATATCGCGCGTCAGTGTGCTGACGCGCGATAAAAACAGTGCATCGATAGAAGTCTGTGGAATTAAGGGGCACAACACGATCACGGATCTCGTCAATATCAAATATCGCTGACATACACAACACGCAAGAGTTACTGTTGATTGCGTGGCGCCGTGGTAAAACGTTGGTCTTTGACCGGCGAACTTTCCCTCTCCTGCGCTCGTCATGTATCTGACGGGTGACCATTTATGTGGGTAAACCGTCCGCTATAGGTCATCCAATTAGGCCGACTCAGGCTCTCAGCCTTTCATCCTATCGAAGCCGATAAACGAGTAGTAAGCTGTAATTAGATGTCTGCCAACTCAATCAGTGGTGGCGCCATCTGGTGACCACACGAGGTAGAGGCAAACATGGTATTTGCAGGTAAAACTGTGTGATCCATACCTGAGCGCCTGAGTGTGAGCCTACAATAAAAGTTATTTTATACTAATAAATTGCTCATTGCAATCTACAGAAACAAAAACATTTGAAAAAATGAATGAAAATGAAAGACACCATGGACTCAGACTGAATGTGCATGGTTTGATTTTTGATAAAGCAAAATGCAAAAGTATTGTAGAATTAAATGCAATACGAGCGAAAATTGAGATTCTGAAACGATGCTAAGTTTCAGTTTCAGTCACGTCAGTTGTTTGAGTTGACTTGATGGCAGTAACATTTCGACGACCGGGGATGATATTTTTGATATTTTACTCATATCGAACGTAAGCTATGAAGGTTTGCAGCACCTGAAAGGCTACATAGGAGGCGTAGGTCGGAGGCGGTGGCGACGTGGTGTGAGGTGGGTACTCTGGACAGCGGCACGGACACAGTCACTGGACGGTGGAACTTACGACGACGAGGATCGAGCATCACCACTGAACTGACCGCGATCACCCGCTCGCCGGCGATACTTGCAACTACTTCCGGCTTCACGTTCACCGACTACGACACACACATACTGCACAATAGAGATGTGCATGGGAATGGGAACAATTGGGATCCCATCGTTCCCATGGGATTTCCATGTGACCCATGGGAGTGACAATGACTATATATCATGGGAATGGAAATGGAAGTGGGAATAAAAGTATAGAAATAGAGCTATGGGAATGGGAATGAATTTCCATTGCAGCCTTGTATCATATGAGATTCTGTTCAGTAATACGTGAGCTCGAAAAGCACAGCCATTTTAATTTTACATTGGCCAGACCTTCACCCCAGCATGTCATTTTCACTTTATTAATGCGTACTGTGACTGACTAGCGTGCTATAATAGTGAATAATTTTGTATGCTCATTCTAACGAAAATCATTCTTCTCCGTGCACTGCTGTAAGAGTTTTTTGAAACTCTTCTTGTTACAGTGGGAATGGGAATGGGAGGGAATCGGGATTACTTTTCCGGAATAAATGAAAATTGGAATATAGTCTAAGATATCCCGTGGCCGGAAATGGGACTGGGAACGAAGTCATGGGAATGGGAGGGAATGGGTATACAAAGTCATTCCCGTACATTTCTACTGCACAATACACTCGCTATAACTCCATACTAGTCTGCATAACAGACTCGCTGAAACTTCACGTAACCGAGGTACAGTTTCTGAACTACCAGGAACTCGCAGATGGGTGTCATGTTTTGCAGGAAAGGCAAGAAACACAACTAATAAGGTTAATTTGACTGGCGGATACACAGTATAGTAAGGCCCTTTTTACATCGGTGCTAGTAGCTAACAAAGAATACTAACGAAAAAACAAATTATTTTCAGACCTTAGATTCAGCATTTTTCTCAGCAATATTGTCTGAAATTTTCACTCAAACGGGTTGATATTTCTAAGTGTTATGCAAGAAAACAAAAGGAGTCGTTTTTTCTGAAACACGGTGTAGTTATATTATTATATACATGTAATATTGCCTTTTTTATATATCTGTTATCCAAATGTTCATGAATATTCAAACACGACTGTAAGCAGTACTGACCTTGACGCCTACTTTGGTGCTGCGCCAGCACGCGTCCGGCGGTAAGGACACCTTGGTTCCTTGAGGTGTACAGATCAATCCGCCGTCTGCCGACACAGCTGCCACCTTGCGAGTGAGCTCAGAAACGACAGCGAAGAAGCGAGGCAGTTCGGTCGTCTCGATGTGCACGAGCTGGACCGAACTTTGAACGTCTTTCAACACAGAACGACACTCAGCTAACTAGCAAAAGTGCCAGTTAATATCATATACAGGGATGGGAGTCTTGCGACACAGTCTCGTCTCGAGACAGTCTTGAGACAGTAGGCCTATTTTCACTGTATTGGTCTTGTCTCGAAACCAAGACAGTCAAGACATTTGTCGACCGATGAAAAATGGAAATAGCTGTATAACTGACGTACAGAAAGGCTGTTGCCAGGACTTATATCTGACCTATAGATAGAGACAGCGAACAACAAAGTTATTGATTCAATGACGGACCTCTCGAGAGTTGATCTGCGGTGGACTGAACCAAATCGACGTCGTCGTCGGAGCTGGTCGGACAGTCACGTGACGTGATGACGTCATCGTGGCGTGTCCACGTGACGCCGTCGAAACTTCGCCAGACTACCAGCTGCCGTGTGACGTCACGCAGAGACGCGTAGTGCGGCACGTCGATGATCACCGGCCTGACGCACACCGGACGTATTCCGTGTATATTTTTATTAGACAATTTCTCTCTAACACTGGAAATCAACAGGCCTATACAGGTAAAAAATGCCAATATCTACCTGACTTACGTTGCAATTGTAGGTAACACTAGAATGGGTAAACGGAAAACTGGGCAACGGTAAACTGGCCAAATGAAAACTGGGCAACCGGAAAATTCGGCAACGGTAAATTCGGCAACCATTTTTTGGTGGGGTCGGTAAAGTCGGCAACGGTTAAATGGGCAACTTATGTGCGAATGACTGAACTGACCTATGTAACTGCAAGGACAGTTGAATTGTATTTTCATTTTTGATAGGCCTACTCACTGCAAGCACCAACGCACGTTCCGTGGCGGATGTCCTATTTAACTGACGTGTATGACTATGTGTCAGTAGGCCTATAGTTTGATTTTGGCTACTTACTGAGATGACTACAGCGTGGATATTACATGTGCGTGTCTCTGTTTTGTCGATTATTACTACCGAGCGTCTCCGTGGCGTATATGACTATGTGACGTACTTTACTTAGTATATTTCATTAGTTTGTATGCGTGCCTTTTTGTGTGTTGCTAGTGTGTAATAATAATAATAATAGTAATAAATAGTAAATAGTAAATAAATGATGTCTTTAACACAACGTTAAGATTACAACATCAGTACGGACTACAAGTGATTTTTCTAACTGCAGGCAATACACGTGTCACAACATCATACTGCCTGTGCATTGTGACCCATCTGCATGCTAATGCGGTCTAGCTATCTGTTGCCTGGATTACCGTTGCCCATTTTACCGTTGCCGACTTTACCGACCCCACCAAAAATGGTTGCCGAATTCACAGTTGCTGAATTTTCCGGTTGCCCAGTTTTCCGTTGCCCAGTTTACCGTTGCCCAGTTTACCGCGAACCCTAGAATGAGCTCAGGGAGCATAAACCTCCATCAAAGCCGAAACCTCAACCACAAGTGATCCGGGATTCGAATACGATTTTCGGAGGTAATAAATAAGATAAACAGATTGAACTCTCCTTCCGAGGCCTACACACTCCGTTGAGATCGACTATTGCGACTTCTCGTGTCGCATACAAACGCTCAATGGTTACACAGCAACTCAGCAACAGCTTCACATAATTCTGCTGAACTCTTAACGTTTGCAGTCAGCTGATAATATTTACAAATCTTTATTTTCGGCATATGGACAGTACGAACGATTACTTTTTAAGTGCCTCACTTTACTTATTGAGATAGGCTATGTCGTTGCGTCGTTGCGTCGTTGGTCGCTGGTCGGTTGTCACGCTCGTGCACTGTGGCCAAACGGTGCATCCTAGGCCTATAGTTACTATGGAACACTAATAGGAAATCCTACCCCAGGAATTCAATGGTACAACTTTCGACCCCCTGGG
>Ga0209149_1001340_pt1 | contig 12289 bp, 6 predicted proteins | sample WorMetTyACAVOLI2_FD_187423 | JGI IMG/M metagenome (GOLD analysis project Ga0209149, IMG submission 187423) | Marine gutless worms symbiont microbial communities from Max Planck institute for Marine Microbiology, Germany - Olavius algarvensis... ... | reverse complement strand
ATTGGGAGGGGAGGGAAGGGAAGAAGGGGGAGGGGAAGGGGTGGGGGCGCCATTCAATGTCTTGCCTCCGGGCGCCACAGACTTAGTTGCGCCACTGGGCGGCGGCTTCAGTAAATTTCGGCTGGCGTGGAGGCGCGCCGAATTTTTTTCCGGCGGCGGCTGTGCGGCATGGTGCCGGCTAGCGCCGGAATTCGGCGGCTGAGGGGTCTACCACATAATGCGCCGCGGCACCGCACCATTGGCTCATGCCAATCACTATCAGCTGCCACTTCCGAGATTGTAAAGCGCTGCTGGTCACGTGTCTGACTCATGTAAGTGGCGCTATAAAAAAATAACAAGTGTCCAGAAATTTACCTTTACCTTTATACCTATCTCAATCAAATCCCCGGTCAGTGGCCACGCAGTGATCTTCTACTTTCAAGTGTAGTAAGAGGTAAGTAAGAAATAAAATAATACGAACGGCGAAAAGAGTTAGCTATTTAGCAGGTTCGTAATATTTTATTTTTTTTATCCCTATATTCACCAACGGTACCAACCGTGTGGCATTTTGCACCTTCTCAAGTATGGCATCCGTGCCTGCACACAACATTCTAACTTCGGTCATATAGGCCTATCGAATTCTGCCATTTTCACTGACGTCGATCTCTAACGCAGATTTCAAAGGCAACGTATTTTTGAAATTTCATGAATAATTATATTTTTGAGTTGTGACTTTCAGTTCTTGCCGCGCGATGCTCTCATCCGTCACGCACTGGCTGGCTGTCGCGTTCGTGTATTGTATCCAAACGGCTAAAATACGACCATGGAATGCCAATAGGAAACCGCACCCAAGCTATGTACGGTACCATTTTCAATGACCTTGACCACTAACCCAGATTTCAAGGTTACGCCATTACTCGACCTTGAATGCAGAAACGCTAAAAGATAGAGACCATCTGATAGAGACATAGGTAGAATCGAGTCTCTAATGACCCCGAGTAACCTCCAATGACTATATATTCAGTGACATAAAATAAGTAAGTAAGAATATTTCAATTCGGCGCAGTTAAAAACAACGTTCACAGTTTGCCGTGGCGTCACTGTCCGAATAAAGAGGTCTTCAGTAACCGCCTGAACTGGCCGTATGACAGCAAAAAATAATGGGTGGCAGACTGTTCCAGACTTGTGGTCCTGCGACAGAAAGGTCTCGTCTCCAAAACTGCTGCGACATTAAGCATCGCGCGGCCTATCTGCGACAGCTGAGATTAATACACGTTTGATTTTATGTGAAGGTTCATTTGAACACTTCGAACACAAGCGTTTCATTATTCCGTTCAGATTGTACGATCAATTAGAGCAGCTGATTAGCGTTTTTATTTCATTACTGAAGTCTAAAAGGCCCAATATATGGGCCAGATATTCTGACGGTACGTAACGTTCGGCTATCTACAATGTTCTGTATTTTTGGCAAATAATAATTGCTTGCTTTGATGTATTGTCTTTAATAAAGTTGATTTTAGACAGTAAAAAGTAGTAATTAACGACGGGTGCTTCCCCTCGAGTTCCCACGGCATCCTAACGCTGTCATCTTCAGTAGTCTCAGCTGCAAATCACCTGTGTAACACGTAAGTCGATATGTGATGTGTGCATGACGTGTTTGGACTCATATGTTTGTATTACTGGACTGTAGGCACGTCTTACTGGTCGTATGCACACAACACCAAAGTAGTGTGTTATCCAAATAGGAGGCGCAGGCGTATGCGTCAATATAACAGTGCCTGTGTCGCAGATGTAGGCCTATACGCAGGTGCTATGACTATCGTCTCTGACATGTCTGAAGTCAAGTCAACGTAGAACAGAAAAAAGTCATGTTGCATCAAGTTGTCAGTGATGATACGCTCACAATCAGTGACATCATTTCCAACCTCGAGATGTTGACGGTAACCCAACATTGCATTCACTATAATGCACACTGGCTACGAAGTCGAATTCGACTTTGTCGAAGACGACCAAGTCGAATTCCACATTGTCGAAGTCGACAGTCCAATTCGACAATGTGGAAGTCAATAAAGTCGAATTCCACATTGTCGAAGGCAACAACGAATTCCACATAGAGTTCGACAATGTAGCGCTTTTGCTGCTGCTTTGACAACTTACATTAACGGTCTTGGCAGACAGATGACAGCCAGAGTAAGTCCAGCCATGCAACCCAAGATATTATTTACGCCGGATGAACTTCCCTATTTCAGGGTTGGAGGACCAGCTCAGAATATTCTGGCTTGAATACCATGAGGCTAGGCAACAGATGTATGATTAACAACCAGAAAAAATACGAATGAAAGAACAGAAGTGAAATATCGTAATAACCTTCACGACAAGCGTTCACAAGATCAGCACAACGACTAAACTGCCTGAATAACATAGAAACCAAGACAGTTTACTGATGTTAACACGTAACATATTCATATCAAAATAAGCATACAACTAATTAACCCTTTAATCACGGACAGCAAAGCAGTCAATACTTTTCCGTTACGTTAAGGCAGACATTACTCTGTGCTGCGTATGTCGATACAATATTAAAATACGTTGCAAACATTCTCGTGTGTGACAGTTATTGACGGCCGAAGTGTTGCATGTTGATGTTAAATACTGTCACATAACAAGCATGTTCGGTCCAATGCTTTTGGTACATCAACGAGGTACTGGGTCAAACAATTGCATAAAAAACTAATACAAACAGTGAGAGTAGACCAACAAGAAATAAATTGACATATCATTTTAGCAATAAATGTTTCACCAGAGATGGTCTACAGCACTGCCTTGCTGACAAGCTTCTATGCAGTTTAAAGGGCTACACAAGCTAACTGTAACTGGTCCATAATTTTTGTGGCTGCAGACAATTTACAAGCTTTCTACAAAGCACACATAATTGACGGAGTCGAGCGGTGAAAAAACATGACATACAAAATCTACGACAGTTGCAGTCAGTCGTCAACTAAAAGCACACAGCTGCAAATTCTGACATAAATTAGCATAATTAGTAGTTCTCTGAACGTCTCACGAAGAGATGCTTTGAAACCTTGACAACAAACTTTAGCCGCTCAAGTTCATGTCCGAAATTTCTGTCGCCATCTTCTTGCCGTCCCAGTACGACCGAAACTGCTCTGGCAATGCAAACTCTTTCTGAAACCCAATTGTTTACTTACACTCAACAACAGAAGAATAATTTTGCAACAACTTTACATTTCAAATCGTAATTTATTTTTTCAAACCAAGAAGACGAAGATAATCAGAGATAAACAGTTATGTACTAAGTAACAGAACTGAAATTTCACTTTAGAAACTCGTCTAAAGCATGGTGTACATAATACACTGTCTCAAAAAATGTGTAAACTTTAGCAAGCTGTAGTTTTGACAAGCACAAACTAATGTTGATAATTCTGGGTAAACAGTATCAGCAAACTTGCAAAAATGACACACATGTTAAACTTTCCTTACCCCTTCACTTTTACTTACCTTATTCACTTTTACATAGCTGCAACGAAATTATGTGATACATAACATGTTTTCCTCAACAGACTGAAAAGAGCCGGTTTTAGTTTAGCAGATGTCCAAAATGATGACCTTTTGCCTTCACATTTGCACGTAACCACTTTCTCCATTAACCAACAGCTTGCATGATGACATTTTTGTGATATGCTTGCCCATGTGTCAATGAGGCACTTTAAGTCTCTGGTGTTGCGGACCAGTGTTTGCACACACGTTCCTTCACCAGCCACGAATTTGGTAGTCAACCGGGTTTAGGTTCACAGCCACACATCTGGACAGATAAAATCTGGTGTTTCGTGCTGAAGGAGCTGGGCTGTTTCACGAGGACATCACAATCGCGTCATTGCTGTCACAACTATTTAAAAGCAAATAAATAAGTAAAAGTAATGGGCAAGGAAAGTGGAATAAGCATATCATTTTCAAAATTATTCTGATGCTATTTACCCAAAATTATCAAAATTAGTCCTTGCTTGTTAAAACTACAGCTTGCCAAAGTTCGCATGCTTTTTAGAGACATGGTGCAGTACACCACGACTGACATCAAGGAAGCCACTGTGGCTGGACTTGCAACCAGCTGACATCAAAAGTCGATGGAGGCATAACTGGAAGTCGGCTCAGGTGGTCAATTCCGACTTCGTGTGCAACTCCACAATCCGGCAACCAGGATTTGACCTCCCTCGGCAACAGTGGTCTCTACTAACCGTTTTCGCACGGAACAGGGACACTGCGATGCCTGCAGAAGGAAATGGTGACTTGCAGACACTGATCTGTGTCCTTGTGGCGAGATCATACAATGTCCAACATTGTCGAATCCTGTCCCCTGACAAAACTGAGTGGCGGCTTATCTCGGCTACACTCTGCAGATGAAGACGCTGTCTCTTGGCTTATCCATTATGGTTCACGACACACATACGAGAAGAAGAAGAAGTACTGCATTTCTTTGAGCAATGCAGTGCTTTAAAAGACATTAAACATCACAATCTTTAATAAACTAAAAAATTTACAAACAGATTATGTGCAATACATCACAAGATACATTTTATTTGTTTTTGTCTAAGTGTTTGAAATTATTATTAATTGACGAAAACTGTCATCATCACACAACATAAACACAACAAAGCCATCGCACAAATATTGAACATAGAGAATATGTGCAGAAATCAGAGCTCACAAATTCTCCGGTGTCGTCTGGGACCAAGATGTTCATCTCCGACGACTTGGCCGTCACCAGCTGTGTGGACAGAGAGTCTTTGCTGAGATACACCATGCAGCCATCGGTCTTGTCAATGGATACTGTAGGCACTTTCACCATCACCTGATGACATCACAACTTATCACATCATGACTAATCACAGAGTTAATCAACAGCAGTTTCATAACAGCTGGATTACGTGAGCTGAACTGAACTGACGGTTTATTTCAGACTTGCGGTCAAAAGACCGAACAACATTAAAATGCACGATAATACAGTGACAACAAAAGACATGTATATACATACACAGCAAAGTATTTACAAAGTTCCACGTCCAGGCAATAGACACAATAGCAGACTGTCACAGCATAGTTTTACTGATAGTGCTTGAGAGCAAAATTAACAAAAGACTGGTATTTTTTAGTACTGCCATCATGAGTGGGATATTTACGGGGGTTATGGAGTCTTGTTAATAGAGTTGGATCACGAGGCGGGGGAGAAGATAATGAAGGCGTGACGTCAGTTTACAAATTTCTGCGTCACAGCCAAGACTAGACACAGTGGCATGGACCACTCTCGTGCCACTACGACAGTCGCCCAAGAGTGCAACATTCATCATCTGTTGTTTTGTACTGCTGCTCGATTCAATTATGCTTATTAGCGACCTTTTGGTATTGTGTCTAATTTCAAATGACCTTCAAGGTCACTCAAGGTTACTGGCAACGGCGCAGTTCAACAGGCCACAGTGTTGTTTGCGCCTTCGAGCATGTTAGTCAGGCAGTTCAGTTGCTGTATACGTCTTGATGAGTGGTAAGCTCGTCTCTATCTCACATCCCAACATACGTGAGCACTGAGCAGTAATCATAGCATCACGTTTATCACAGGACCACGTTTATCATAGGACCACGTTTATCACAGGACCACGTTTATCACAGGACCACGTTTATCATAGGACCACGTTTATCACAGGACCACGTTTATCACAGGACCACGTTTATCATAGCACCACGTTTATCACAGAACCATGTTTATCACAGCACCAAGTTTATCACAGGACCCAGTTTATCACAGGACCACGTTTATCATAGCACCAAGTTTATCACAGAACCACGTTTATCACAGAACCACGTTTATCATAGCACCACGTTTATCATAGCACCACGTTTATCATAGAACCACGTTTATCACAGGACCACGTTTATCACAGGACCAAGTTTATCACAGAACCACGTTTATCATAGCACCACGTTTATCATAGAACCACGTTTATCACAGGACCACGTTTATTACAGGACCAAGTTTATCACAGAACCACGTTTATCACAGCACCACGTTTATCATAGAACCACGTTTATCATAGGACCACGTTTATTACAGGACCCAGTTTATCACAGGACCACGTTTATCACAGCACCAAGTTTATCACAGAACCACGTTTATCATAGGACCACGTTTATTACAGGACCCAGTTTATCACAGGACCAAGTTTATCATAGGACCCAGTTTATCACAGGACCACGTTTATCATAGGACCACGTTTATCACAGGACCACGTTTATCACAGAACCACGTTTATCACAGAACCACATTTATCACAGAACCACGTTTATCATAGGACCCAGTTTATCACAGGACCACGTTTATCACAGGACCAAGTTTATCACAGAACCATGTTTATCATAGGACCCAGTTTATCACAGGACCACGTTTATCATAGCACCATGTTTATCACAGAACCACGTTTATCACAGGACCACGTTTACAGTCTTTAATAAACGTCGTCACCCGTTAGCTGGAGGTCGAGCACAGGACAGGGAAAGTTCGGTGGTCAAAGACCAGTGCTCTACCACTGTACTATGCAACAAACATACAGTGACTGTGAAAACTCAGTTAGAGGTCACTCAAGATCATCGGCAACTCCCCACACGATATAGTGACCCCGACATCACATTCAATTTCCAGCGAAACTATTTGCCTATTTTGTACTGTTTATGTGATACTTAATGTGTAATGTAGTGCCCACAAAAACTGGGTGAAGGTCATTCGAGGTCATTTAATTTAAGGTGGCACCGCTCGATAGATCACATATGATCCTATTGGTGTTCCATAGTACTCGTAATTATCTTGCATCGTTCCCAAGATAATGCACGATATTAGTTGAAAATCATGATTTTCCGTATAAAATGGCTTGACGATAAAAAGCTAGATGTAGACAGACAGATACAGAGAGAGAGACCTGGGCCTGAACACTCTGACAGTTGATGACGTCTAACGACGCAATCGCTTCATCGAACACCACAGCACTCTTCTTACAACTGTCTACACACACAGAGAGACATACACGTATGTACATGCATGAGAACAATAGTCGGAATGCAGATTTAAATGTCTGGAGAAGGTTAATGAAAAACAGTTTGACTGAACACCGATTCAATCAAGAGGTTTTGGACATGGTGGATGAAAACAAAAGCTTGATGAACACCATCCAACAAAGACAGAAACATTGGTTAGGTCATGTGTTGAGAAGTGAATCCTTCTGCGTACATTCTTAGACGGCAGAATGGAAGGGTCAAGAACTCGTGGGAGACTGAGTGATACGATGATAGACTGGATGAAAAGCAACGACGTGGAATATGAACATATAAAGAAAAGAGCTCATGATAGAGAAGACTGGTGTCGATCACAATCTACATGCTGAGGGTGACTGCGTTCATCGGCGTCGCATTGTCTAAATTACCGAGGGCGACCGTGTCGATCTACATACCGAGGGCGACCGTGTCGATCTACATACCGAGGGTGACTGCGTTGATCTACATACCGAGGGTGACTGCGTTGATCTACATACCGAGGGTGACTGCGTTGATCTACATACCGAGGGTGACTGCGTTGATCTACATACCGAGGGTGATTGCGTTGACTTTGCCTTTGATCTGAATAGTGCTGTTTTCACACTTGTAAATGTAGACGCATTGTTTCATCTCAGTCTCACTGATGACTAAGTTCCTGTTGTTCTTCTGGAACTCCTGCACGCCAGCCACAGCCACAGCTTGTCACTACAGTTCGTGTTACTTAGAGTTGAGCGGAGAGTCAGTTTAACAAATACACAAGGCTTAGCTGATGTCGATGTTGACTGACAGTGACGACGTTGCTGACATAGATGATATTCACTGTGACACTGACAGTGACAAATCTCTTGCTGACAAAAATAACAAGACTGACATCATACTTACAACAACCCATTTCTTGCTTTCCAAGGCACACTTGGGAGGGTTAGCAGCTGGCTTCTGCGCTTGAGGTTTGGCGGCAACCGAAGGCTTCGGAGACGGTGTCGGTTTGGCTGGCTGCACCTCACGCAGCGCAGGATTCTTGTGTGTTTTCATGTCATCCGTCACTTTACGTAAACCTGCAACATTTCACGTTAAGTCACGACTTGGTGAACTCACACCAAGTCACACCTGGTGAACTTGGGAATGTTTCACATCAACTCACACCTGAACTGGTGAATACTTTGTGTCATGACCTGGCACACTAGTGAATATTTCATGGGAAGTCACACCTGGTGAATTATTGAATATTTTGTCAAGTCACACCTGTTAACTGTTTAATATTTTGATGTTAAGCCACACCTGGTAAACTGTTAATACTTCACATCCAGTCACACCTGGAAAACTGGTGAATATTTTGCATCAAATCACACCTGGCAAACTGGTGAATATTTCACATCAAGTCACACCTGGTGAACTGGTGAATATTTTACATCAATTCACCTGGTCAATTGGTGAATATTTCACATCAAGTCACACCTGGTGAACTGGTGAATATTTAACAGCAATTCACCTGGTCAACTGATGAATATTTCACGTCAAGTCACACCTGGTGAACTGGTGAATATTTTACATCAATTCATCTGGTGAACTGGTGAATATTTTACGTCAAGTCACACCTGGTGAACTGGTTAATATTTTACATCAATTCAACTGGTGAACTGGTGAATATTTCACAAGTCACACCTGGTGAACTTGTGAATATTTAACATCAATTCACCTGGTGAACTGGTGAATATTTCACGTCAAGTCACACCTGGTGAATATTTTACATCAATTCATCTGGTGAACTGGAATACTTTATGTAAATTCACATCTAGTGAACTGGTGAATGTTTCTGTGTCTCTTCCCCACACTGTAGATTTTAGTTCCTTTTCAAAGTTCAAGAGTACTGTAAAACATGTTGATTTCACAGATTTTCTCAGATATTGATGTCCATTTTTTTTATTAATCTGTCTTTTAGTATGTTTTGCATTATTACTGTCTTGGTTACAATGGGCAACTGTTAGAGCATGTCATAGCCTTGTTGTCCTGTTCTTTTGGCACTTTGCTGTATTGTTACTGTTTCTTTGAACAAAATAAATGGAGAGATGGAGATGTAAAGTCACACCAAGTGAACTGGTGAATACTTCTCATGTCAAGTCACAGCTGGTGAACTGGCTAAGTGAGTCCAGTTGATAAAAGCTATGCTTACGTTTGGACCAAGTCTCTTTAAGACCCAATGACTTCACATTTGCGATCTGCTAACGATCCGCATATAACTTTATTATGTTGCGCAAGGTGAAGTTATACAGACATCTGTTATATGATTGTGATACCTTTTTGTGTAATGTGTTTTTAGTGTTATTACTACATAATTTTAGTAAGGACAGTATTGTCAAATCAGTCTTTCAGTCTCGACATATTGCAGTAAATGATGTATGTACGGCTGTCATTTGAACGTTACGTTAACTTGTAGTCTGCTATAGTGTTAATTGTGTTGTGTGTATTTTATTTCTATGTATATATTCTGTTCTGTCCGTCCTTCTGCCATCTGGCGAATAAACGTGTTCACATAACTGTCCAACACATTACCAGTGGACTAAGGCCAAGCACAGTTAATTTGTCGGTTAACTCACCTCTGATTAGTGGTTAACCAAAGGTCAGATGTGTATCAGACTGCACCAAGTAAACCGCTTGTCTTCTGACCTACGGCCTGTTACCATGCGATGCAAACAGCTGGTCCACCAGTCAGCATGTAATAGCATTTGTTACTAGATCGTGCAGACAGAATGATCTAGTGAACACGACACGTTTCAGTTTCCGTCGACTGCAGCGCCTTGACTGGCAGCCGTTGACTCTACAGTCGTCCACACGCAGCGACCTCGTCGTCGTCTCAACTGCCACGGATTTTGGACGACATTGTTTTGCCTTGTCTGCACCACTGGCATGGAACCGGCTGCCACCAGAGATCAGGAACAGTCAGTCGCTGGAATCTTTCAAATCTCAACTCAAGACTCATCTGTCCAACTGCATTGACTAGCACTATAATAAGCATTATACTAGGCTGACACTGATATGCATGTTCATGGAAATCGCGCCGTTGTAGTGGTTTCGGAAACATGTTACGGCGCGTTAGAAATTGTCGGATCCATTACTATTACTACTAGTACTACTACTACTACTACTACTACTACTACTTCATGCCGTGTCACCACTCCGCCGGCAACTAACTGCCGATGACAGACGTCAAGTGTATGAACCATACCCTTCGTAACATCCTCTCCCTTGCGCAGGTCAGCAAACAATGCAGCACGTGTATCGTCTGTCTCGCCACCAGGTGGAGCTGCATCTAGCACTGGTGGCGGGGGAGGTCCTGGAGGAGGAGGAGGAGGAGGGGCTGGGGCACCTGCAGATGATGATGACGGGCAGCACGACGAGTCACAGACACAACCCTACACACACACACACACACAGACACACAGACTGACTGGCATTGATGTTTGCTAAAATAAACTCTTTTCACTACATTACTAAACAAATGCATTACAGGTTTTTAGCCCCAGTTATCTACTACGTGGTCCGTTACTGAGATTACTTTTCCGTCTGTCTGTCTGTCTGTCTGTCACATGCGTGTACTGTGCATAAACAGAGCATTTTTTTCAGAGTCTATTAACACCAAACGAGAAACTTTGCTATTGCTAACAGGTCGTGCTCAGCATCACACCGCAGTCATCTCGGTCACATACGTCAGCAGGCTCTGCAACATACAATTACCATTAAGTTTAGATTGACGATTATTTCACTTCAGTTTCTGCTTCGTTGAATTTGTGCACGAAACTCATAAACAGTATTTTAGTACGACCGATATTTTACAAGTCCGCTTTTGACACAGTTTAGCGTGTCAGCCGACACAACAGTTACGTAAAGAATTCCATGTATTGACAGCTCAATGAAACTTAACTAAAGTCACATTTAGGGTTATGGTTAGTGACAGCTGATCTACCACTATCACTCACCTTATCATACATTTGTAATGCGAGCTATCTCAGCAGTAGCCGAGTTTCTTGTTACCGGGTACCTCCGACAAAGGAGGAGGTAAATGCATTTGCCCGCGTTCGTTTGTCTGTCTGTTAGCAAGATTACTCAAAAACGCGTGTTGCGTGTCTACAGACATCGTGACATGGACGAACTGATTAACTTTTGAGCCCTATCCAGATTATAGTATGGATGCCGGAACTGGATTGCTTTCGCCGATATCGTATGTGCTGCAACGCGGAATTTTATTACGTTGAAAAAATCCCACATACATGTATTGGGCGCCCGTCACTGCAGGGACGCGTGGTTTTAAAATGGCTTTATTCACTGCGAGCCGTGGGAACAACTTTGTCGTAGGTACATGTGCCCCACCGAGTGTCCTTCTAGTTGCACAAATCAATACCTTACATCACCAGAGTCTATATTCCGATAAAAAGCCGACCTGTTTGTTCCACTCGACACCTGTCGTGTGAAACTGCTTGACATAAGCCTGGAGTTCAGTGAGTGTCTGGCTCCAAGCTTTCACCCAGTCCGCGTGTGTTGCATCCCTTCAACACAGACACAACACCACTCACAGCTACACCACATCTTTCACCCAGTCCGCGTGTGTTGCATCCCTTCAACACAGACACAACACCACTCACAGCTACACCACATCTTTCACTGACAACCACGTCAGCCATCAGACTGACGTCTCTCACCGAGTGCGGGCACCAGGGTGTCGTTCACGGGCAACTGCAGAAAACAGAAGCCCCAGATCGACTAACTGGGATAGCCTCTCTCACAGAAGACCAATCTGATGCCTCCTCGCGGGGCCTCCCGGGCAACTACAGTCGCGGTTTGTGATTGCATATACCTGACTGTAGGCTAAGTCCAGATGGTCGCAACAGAGGGCTTCCCGCCCGGCCAAAATGGCGAAGGGCGATGCGTCTGCCGTGCATCGCAATCCGTGTCAGGGATTGACGGGATCCGTGTGGTTGAGAACAGGTTTTCTGTGGTGTGAGAACCTGGGCAATATACTACTCTGGCTCCCTGATATCCCCTAGACGGGAGGTTAGGGTTGACTCGCCCTAATCAATCGGCTAGCCACGTGAGCAAGATAGGTATAGTAGGGTTTAACGTCCCACTCGACACAATATAGGTCATATTCGGAGACGATTTTACGGGTCAGTGAAATATGACCCAACCAACAGTGTCATAGCACTGAAGGACAATGGCTAGTTAA
>Ga0209149_1001339_pt1 | contig 12292 bp, 6 predicted proteins | sample WorMetTyACAVOLI2_FD_187423 | JGI IMG/M metagenome (GOLD analysis project Ga0209149, IMG submission 187423) | Marine gutless worms symbiont microbial communities from Max Planck institute for Marine Microbiology, Germany - Olavius algarvensis... ... | reverse complement strand
GCAGTAGGTATTAGTCGCCAGAGAAACAGTGGTTATAGGCCGAGCAGGGTAAATATCATGGCACAAGGTCTCTCCACTCCCGATCCCTCCCTTAGCCCCACACACCTCTCTATAAGGAGAGGTCGCACAACAACTACACACTACACACACCATCAGTTTAGCCTGATGGTGTCGTGCAACACTACACTAGTCCCTTCCCTGGGGTTGCGCATTGGGCCAGCCTGTGAGGCAAGCCTCAGTGCTGGCATGCGAAGGGAGCGTGTGCCACTTCGAATAAGAAAGAAAGAAAGAATGCTCACTAGTTATACTTTTACAGTTTTTGTGATATTCATTAATTTACTCTGTGCAATAATCTATGCTGGCTACTTGTTTTGAGTGCATGTATGTAAACAAACTATATGAGCTTTATAATAAAATGACTGTGATTGGTGATGTAGTCTGAAAAACAGTCAAAAACCTTAATGGTAGCAATGTTGCTGTTCTTCAGTCTGGAGAAAATCTTATGCAACTTCAGAAATTATGTTTGCTGTTGTGTGCTGACACATGCATCATTTGTGATTTCACGTGTGAACTCATTTTGCGGACGAATTTGTTTGACAAAAATTCGAAAACAGTGTTATGTACCCAATGTCAGTTCGGTTGGGAGGCCTTGTCTGGTAAGTTATGTACACAAATTGGTAAATGACATGTGAACGTTATTTCAGAGACATTGGAGGCAGAGAAGAAGAAAGCTGGTCAGACTGACACTGTGGACTCTTATGAGGCGGCATTCAAGCGTATCCGAGAGATCACGAAGGAGGAAGATATCGACCGGATTGTGCGCCAGTTCATTGAAGTCGAGGATGAAAACTTTGCAATTTTCAACTTTGTCGGTGACCAGAACAACCGCATTGAGTACTTGCAGGACGAAATTGATGAGGTATGGTGGCTGTCGTTCATTGTTGAATGGCCTCCACAAGCTGTGCATGGTGGAAGCTATTATGTTTTCATTATGTCCCAGTGTCCTGTTCCAACGTGGACTTAGGGCGGGCAAGTCCATTACACACATGCCGTGGTGGAGGCATCATATGACTGTAGGCAGTCTTAGCTGTATAGTTTATTCCGATCTTCTACAGTGTGTATTCAAAAAAAACCGGACTGCTACGATTAATGTGACATAACTTCAACAATTTACAAAGTTCACTTATTATTTTTGGCAGAGAGAGATTTTATTCAATTATAAATCGACATCAGTAAAAAGTTTTTTAATTGGCTTAGAACCAGCTGCACAGTTTCAGTAACAAAAGTACCGACTTGACACACCTTAACAGCGGATTACCGTGATGACTTTGACCAGCATATCATCGGCAAGGGCAACAAACGAGTGGCAAAACGATTGTGGGCCTGTGGCATTGCCGAAAGACAGCATTCCAACATGTGTTGTAATTTTTGATTCCGCAAAACATTTTTATTGGTCCAATAGAAACACTGTTTGTTTAAAAGATTTAACTTTTTTTAGTTCATAAGCAGCATAAACTGTGGGATGACGTGCAGTTAAGGACTGCTACGGCAACTGGTACATTGCTGCAAACACAACTGTTTTCTAACGTTGTGGATTAATTAAGAATATAGAACACGTTATCGCTGAAATTTTATTTAAATTACACAACTTTTGATCGAGTTATGTCAAAATATCGTCAGCTCCGGCTTTTTTGAGACACAGACTGTAAAATCGTTATTGTTGCTATGGAAACCGTGCAGCTGGTTTTAAGCCAATTTAAAAACTTTTAACGCTGTCAATTGAGAATTGAATGAGGTCTCTCCCTACCAAATATAATTAGTGAATGTTGTGAATTGGTGAAGTTATGTCATATTAACCGTAATGGTCCGGTTTTTTTTGAGACACAGTGTAGTATTTTTTTTATTTGTTAGAACCAACCAACATCTGTCATAAGTAGGCACATCGTGCTTTTTGGCTTTCAAACACCATTCTATGGAACATTTACTTGAGCTTTTCTTACAGATTCTAGTGCTAGAACAACTGTTAGTGCCACCAGTGTCGCAAGAAAGGAAAGAAAACTGTGTTATTATTAAGCCAAAGTAGCTTGATTGATTTGCATCTGGCTGTCACAGATTAAAGGAAGGATTGACACTTTCGAGAATGAAGGATCAGAGGTGGAAGCTCAGCGACAAGGCATGATGAAAGAGCTCGAAGAGAAGCAACGTGCACTGTCGAAACTTGCCGACGGCTACGATGAACGTACCAAGGAACTCGCCAAAGTTCTCGATCAAGTGAAAGCTGGTACACTTACGATGTTACAATAAACTAGATTTTTGTTATTTTATTCAGTTCGTTAGAATTTGAAAGAATAAAAAAAATCGTTGCATCTACGACCATGAACTGACTCTTCACAGTACATAATCGTGTTAGCTGCGTTCAATAAATTCTTTATCATTTTCTTAATATATTTAGTTGTTAGTCAAGGAGTCTGCTTTTAAAAATATCCAGAAATGAAACACGATTATGGCTATGTATAATGCTGTAATGTAATCAGTTTGCTAAATCTAGTTTCAGTTTCATTTCAGAGGTTTTAATGCTGCAGAAAAGATGAAGGTACTGCCATACTCTGTGAGCACTGTAGTCGCTAGAACATGGTTTTGCAATTTGAGAAACTGGCTTTGGATTAGAAAAAAATTGTTTGGAGAAAACTGGGTGAAACCAGTCCGTCGGGTTTTGTTAATTCATTCAGTTTTGATTTGGTTTTAAAAACCGAGCCGTCCAAAAATTTGACGTCGATTTAGATGGTTTTCTGACAGATTTTATGCAATCCGCAGTTCAAATTAAAAGTGAAAAAAATAGCTTTAGTTGCAGTCATTGTGCAGATAAAGAACGTTTTAAAACTCGACCAAAACAGAGTTTAGCATAAATAGATGTTAGAATGTTACAGCTTATTAAGTACAGTATCTAAGTCTAGTATGCACAGTTCACTCAATGTAGTAGCAATGCTGTAATATTTGCTGTAATTTAACTACTCAACACTTACCTAAGTAATAAACAACTATAATATCCAAACCGAACTGCATTTTTCAAACCGAACCAAACAAAACTACCCGATCATTGTGTCAGGTTACAGCGGTGTATGCTTTGAGAATAAATTCTCGGACAGGCACAGAGGGTTCGACGGTGTCCTCTTTAATCTGTGACTGTTGGCCATACTGGGTTTAGAGACACTCAGTATTAGTCGCTGCTTGAACCACTGATAACAGATGGCCTCCTGCTGTATGCCTGGCCGGTCATCAATGGCTCTGTTCACACGCACTGCTAAATGGGACCCTGGGGTCCACGGTGCGAGGTGTGCATGAGCTATGGCCGTCCATCATGCAGTAGGTATTAGTTGCCAGAGAAACAGTGGTTATAGGCCGAGCAGGGTAAATATCATGGCACAAGGTCTCTCTACTCCCGATCCCTCCCTTAGCCCTACACAATTCTCTATAAGGAGAGGTCGCGCAACAACTGTACACTACACACACCATCAGGTTAGCCTGATGGTGTCGCACAGTACTACACTAGTCCCTTCCCTGGAGTTGCGCATTGGGCCAGCCTGTGAGGCAGGCCTCAGCGCTGGTATGTGAAGGGAGTGTGTGCCACCCCAAATAAGAAAGAAAGAAAGAAGCCTCCCTAGTTAATGAACATCAGTTGTTTCTGTTGGGTGTAGCACAGAAGCATCAAATGTTGTCTGTTGTAGGCATGAGCACTCTGTTTGCAAAGACGGGCTGTGACCGGTCAGATATTGATGATATGCTGAACGCCCAGGAAGGCGTCACTGATCAGAATCTGCTGCAGTATCTTGGCATCATTGAAGCACGTGCCAACCAGCTGCTTCTCACACGTGCTTTTATGATTAAAAACCAGGTATCTAGTGTCGAGCTAACTTCGGATTTGTTCAGAACATATTTGTTACTTGATAATCGTTCTTATATTATATTCACTTATTATTCTGCACCAGGCACTGTAAAACTGTGGTAAATACAATGTTGTATAATTTAACTGAGTAATACAATGGGTGACTTGATAAAATAGATCGGACTTAGTTCTTAGATCAAACTTCGGTCTGAGTTCTAATTTGCATAAATTTTTTAAGTGACGACAAGCGTTCGGTCTTATATTCAAGATCAGTCCAGAATTCGGTCTAATCAACAAGATTAGACCGAATATCCAGTCTAAGACCAAACTTAATCTGAACAATTCAGTCTAATCGGCAACTGCGTAATGTAAAAATACGGACCTTTGCTACTAATCTGTAGGAGATCAGACTAAAGTCTTAGAAGAAATTACTTGATTTTTTTCTGATCGTAAAAACGTAAACAAACATTTGGATTAGGCCTAAATGTTCAAAATGTCATCCTTTTGCACAAATACACGCCTGAATACGTTTGCACCACTCGTCAATAAGTGCGTCATTGATGACGCTTTGTCATAAAATATCTGTGATCGTCTGCGAAAAATTTTAAAATGAAAGTGATGTGCTGATCACGAATATTAATTAGGTCTTAGAGTCTGGTCTGATCGTGTTCTAATCTGAACTTCGGTCTGATCTGGTAATTTGCCAGTCAGATAATATGTTTGGTCTAAGAACTAAGTCTGATCTATTTTATCAAGTCACCCAATGTTTTAATAAGTTTTTATGTACAAAAATTATGTACAAAAATTAAGTTTCTTCTCTATTGTAATCATTATGTGTTTGTGTCAGTTGGCTGTAGCACAGTGATGAAACTGTCTTGTCTGTATCCAGTAAGCAAGAAAATTATACAAATTCAGAGAAATAGGCACATGGGTGTAGGCAGCAACTGGTAACTGCATGATAATGGGATTCAGTGGCCTTGCCATACAAAGTGGTATTGCCATACCTGGTACATAAGGTGCGTACACACCCCGATCAGGAAATGAAGTATGTAATTTGTCGGTACATCGTTTCTCAATGATTTATGCATAAGACCAGGAAGATCTACGTTTAGTCAAGCGTATGAGTCGTTGAAACACGTGCTGTGCACATCACTGTGACTTTCCTGCTGATCCATGTGGTGTTAGTGATGTGCAGTTGAGATCTGGGAACCACCGCATTGTACTGAGACCGGTTTTCAAAATGAGACAGTTACGATGAGGTGGGAACTAAGAACTGGAAGAGAGAGGGCTAAAGATGCACGTATTCAAAAATTTATGGCTGTGCCATTGGCAAACATATTGTTTTGGCCACTGTAACAATGAGCCATTGTTAATTTTTTATGGGCACACTAAAACCACAGAGCAACGGACCATTATACAGCAATACGGTTATTGGTACATTGGCCGTTGATGGGTGGGCTGTTACATTTGGTACAGTGAGGAGGGGCCTTGGCAGCCTGGGCTGCCCAGTCCCCTGCTTGCTGTACCAAATGTAACAGCCCACCCATCAACGGCCAGTGTTCCAACTTATATTATTTGACGTGGCACTATAATTGCCTCTTGACTCTAAAGGGTTAAAGTCTGTAGGTACAGTGTAAAGGGTTTGCCTGAGCCGTGAAAGCCTATTAGACAGCGCGGTATGGATTAGTAATAACGCATGATCGTGCTCAACAAAGTTGCAGTACACCAGGATGGGTAACTATCTTCGGGTGGGTAAACCATCTGTCACGGCTTACTGGTCCAGTGAAATTCAACGGATGGTGTTCCGTAGAAGTTGGAAGCTGAACTGTGGAGAACTGTCGGCCACGGGGTCAGGTCATGTGACCGGTGTTTATAACAGTTGTATAGGCGAGTGAGTGCTGATCGGTCCGGTCATCTGGAGGTCAGTCGGCGGAGGACATTGAGTCGAGAAGGGCGTGTTGCATGTGCTGTCGAATCGTGTTTTGCATTATTGTCGTAATCTTTTGTTATCTATTGCTGTAAATAAATGTAGATATTGTAAATATTTACATAAAACTCGTCATCATTCACGAATGAAAAACTCAAACCTGACACCATCATTATGCTGAATCAGCCACCCAAGTCTACTCAGCCTGGCCATCCCTCCGTGGGTAGGCTCAATGAGTACCAGCAAAAGCTGGAGAGTAAACAGGCACACCACGTAATGCACTAGCCCATATCCGTGGTCTCACAGTGTTAGCTGGTGTCTGGCTGAGGACTGGTTAGATGGAGATCAGTGCCGACCTGCAGGAAGTGGTAGCACATGAGAGGTGTGTTTGGGATAGTTGGCTACACAAATCCACTTCTGCTTTACTTTATGTTACTTTCAGTTCATCAGCACTCAGCTAGACTCTAGACTATGAACACAGTGCTGTGCCCTGCTTACCTCCAAGCTCTTGTCAGTACTGTATATTGCTTGATGATAGAGACAGTGAGGTGTGAGAAACTTGCTTAATGTTTTTACGCAGCAGTGGCGGTCTGGCTGCGAGTCGAACTTTCGTGAGCGTCAACGTGAGTCTGATGTTCTTCTGTCGTGCCACTGTACAACCGTACCGCAGGCTGATACTCTTGCTTGATTTAATTGATGTTTGTCTTTGACAGAATGATGAAGAATTTGTGACGAAGCGGCCAGTGTTACTTGGCGAGGGACCACAACCACACCACCATGCACCAGCCATTATTCCTCCGGCCGCCGGGTAAGTTATACCACGTAACAGTACTGTGTGTTGTCTCTGGCGAGGGACCACAACTGCACCATCATGCACCAGCCATTATTCCGCCGGCTGCCAGGTAAGTTATACCACATAACAGTACTGTGTGTTGTCTCTGGCGAGGGACCACAACCGCACCACCATGCACCAGCCATTATTCCTCCGGGTAAGTTATACCACGTAACAGTACTGTGTGTTGTCTATGGTGAGGGACCACAACCGCACCACCGTGCTCCAGCCATTATTCCTCCGGGTAAGTTATACCACGTAACAGTACTGGCAGGCATTATAGTTACTCTCAAATCCCAATTTCTGGGTGTTTTTGGTTGGTGCCATTTTTACAAACTGAAAGTGATTACTACAATATTTATCCACATGAACTGTCACAAAAGACACTTTTGAGTGCAGTCAGTGCAGAGTGGCTCTAGATCAAAAAAGTGATGTTTTTTGTACTGTGTAACTACTCATATTATCTACTTGGTCGATTCCCGTCATAAAATTTCTCAAAAATCACGACATACATGGAGCCAGATCTCAAAAGCCGCATTTGTTCGATTATATCATGTATAGCCTGCAATAAACGGTTTTGCTCAAAGTCGGTGGAAAGGGGAGACCCTTTTGGAGGTCAGAACGACGTAATTTCAGCCACTTCGGAGATATGAGGGGGTCGAAGTATGATCATGCGACTGATAAAAAATTGTAAATTTTTAAATGTAGGTTGGCAAACTCTTATGTAATAAAATAACATTGAAATGCTGCATCGTTACTGAAATCAGTATAATTATAATTATTATTATTACCTTGCCCCAGTGATAGCCAGCAAGATGTTGGTTTTGGTAACTTGTGTTTCATTGTTTGTAACATTGATACGATAATCACAAGAAAACGGTTGTGGTCCTTAGTCACATTTTGTCATTCTCAGCCAGAGTACGATTGGTTAACTAGATCCAGTTTGTCTCACTATATTTGGAAGCTAATTATGCAACTAAGTCAACCACAACCAGTTTTTGCCAACCGGAAAGAAAGTTCGGTTGGACGTATGATGAGGCAAGTAATGTCCCGGATGTGGCATGGTTAACCACGGTCGTTTTTTATTCACCGGTTGATTGGCGTGACGTCAGACTTAACCAACCACACTCTGGTTGAGTGATAGACGCGGCTTTTCAGAATTGCAATGACACAATTAAATTTTGGGCTATGTTAGTCCAAAATCTACACACTGCACCTCAATCATTGATATTCACCAGGTGGCAGCACACTGCAACAGGCTGAGGTTTTAGTATCAGTAGTGTTGATACAGTAGCCAGGGCGAGCACGGCAAGCTTCTTATTATGTTGATGATGTTGCTGCTGCTGGTGTTGCCAGTGCTCAAGATGAGTGAGTGAGTGAGTAGTTACTTAAGGCAGAATACTGGGGTTTGGAGAGAACACAACGTAAAAGCCAAGTTAACAGTGTGTTGTAGTAAAACAAAGTGGGTAAGATTATTATTATTATTAAGCGCCTCACTTTACTTTAGTAAAAGAGGCGCTTATTGAGATAGGCTGTGTCGTGACGTCATTGGTCGTTGGTTGGTTGTCACGCGCGTGCACTGTAGCCAAACAGTGCATCCTAGGCCTATAGTTACTATGGAACACTAATAGGAAACCCTACCCCAGGAATTCAATGGTATAACTTTCGATCCCCTGGGGTGACCCCTAACCGGGGAATGGGCCCCCGTGAGGCGCTTTTTGTCAAATTACTTTGACCTCTTGTTATTATTATTAAACAAGAAAATAATGAGTGGCATATCGTTAAGGACTAACTGCTAGGACACTTTACAAAGTTACAAAGTTTGCGAGATGGTTGTGGGGTTAGTCATTAAAACAGTGTAGGCCTATCAGTTAGCACAGATTAAGGCTATGAAGCTAATGTAAAATCACACGAAAGTCAGATAACAACATTGTAATGTGATTGATGGTAAAAATGAGTTTTTTTAATTAAAGCAACGATGTTGCGGGCATCGACATTATCAAATAAGTTTTTCGTCAACGAGACTAAGAAATATATCTGACGAACATTAATGAAAGCTGCACATTCAGGCAGAGTAAAGGGGTGTTCATAGCGACACAACTCAACTCAACTGAACTCAACTGACCCAGTTGAACAGCGTACAGCCAAGTCAGTCGTGTTTTTGTTTATGACGTCACGACCTACAAACTAATGAGTCAACTGTTGTTCACGCTGTCGAGTTGAGTTGAGTTGAGTTGTGTCGCTATAAACACCCCTTAAGTGGGCAGTGACGTGTTACATTTGGGTTGGTCTTCATCTGATAGTAGGTAAGAGTGAGTAAGATGAGTGTGGCCGATCCTGACGATGATGCCGTGCGGTTGCTGTAAATTGTAGCGATGAGTATGACAGTGACTCGACTGGCGCTGCTTCGGAAGATGAAACGCGTCTTCAGACGAAGGAAGAACTTATGTCGAGAGCGATGAAGTCCGTTGTCAAGCGTGAGAGTGCGATGAGGAAACAAGATCACTTTGAGCTGTCCGACATGCCAGACCGGTCAAAGAAAGACAGACATCACAAGCAGCAAAAAGCGATAAAGCCCTAGCTGCACAGCGACTTTCTGCAACCCTTAATTTTTCTGACTTGATCAGACTACGCAGAAATCTATGCACATGAGATTGTGTTGCCTTATGTGAGATAAGTCATGTTCTAACGAGCCTTTGTATGTAAAGCGCCTTGGAAGTGGATTCTGCTGTGTTGTTGTTATCAGTATAGCAACACTGTTCGTGTACTTTGTTACTTCCTTAGTTCTCTGTTGTGATCAGTGCTGGGCTGAATTAAACAATATAATTTCTTTGCAATGTTTGCATGAATACTGTTTGTTATAGTGTCTATACACGGCGGGTCAAAAAACGTGCTGTTCATGATCCACTGTAAAGTGATGAAAAAATTACACCATTAGCACACAACTGACATATTACACCGTTTTTGTTAGCACTGTGAAAGTTAATAAAATTAATAAAAGTCATTGTGCAACAAACTAAGAAGATTAAGTCATTCAACTGTTTCCACATAATATGCTGTAATTACAGAAATAATTTATTTTTATTTAATTTTTTCGTCTACATTTGCATAGCTTGGAATCACGGCGTTTACTTACTGATTTGGTGTGGTGTTACAAAATACTATTTGGTATTGTTGAAATGTCTGCTGCTGAGGAATTTTTTTATGTTCAGCTCTCTTGTTTTTTTTTCAACTGTATTTTTGCATTTTACTGAACAAATGATGACGACGATGATGATGATTTGATATAATTTTATTTGCTAATAAATAATGTGTGTTTGCGTAATGTTTATGTCCAGTTTTTGTGTCACCCTGTTATAATTTGTGATTCAAAACTGCTGAAAATTTTAGATTGTATTTCTTTCTTCTTGTCATCATTATCGTCATCGTCATCACCATCGTCATCACCGTCATATTATTATTATTATTACTAGATCATTGTTACGTCGTACAATAATGTTACCGGGGTAATTTTATTTTTTTGCACACATTTTTCTATGGCTAGGTGTGTCAGTATTATTCATAAACTGCGAATTTTTTTAGACCACTTTCTGTACATAGGACATAATAACCACAGTTTTCAGTCATCTCTACATTGCTGTGTATTGCCTACACTTCAAGCAATGGCTGATTTGCTATAATTTTAATTTTATCATTAAACGTTTCTGTAGTGCTGATGCAATTGATGTCTACCGAGTGTACTGTAAAACTTTTTAATTTCGCTGCCATTAAATTTTATGATTTTTCAGCTAAAATTAAATTGTATTTTCCGTTTTTTAACCTTATATTAACAGTATTTATTGATGTTGTGGCTATTCACATTTTTCATTTTGTGATTTCACACACCTCGCGAAACTCGGACATAAAGAACACGTTACCGTGTGTTCATGATTTTTGTGTTAAATGTTGAATAGTTTATTTAGTGTCGTTTAGGTGAGTCGATGTACATTTATGACAGTCCAAGCGCATTCTGTGATCCATGTAAATAGAATTCTGATTCTGTGCGTTTCTGCGTGTGTTATATGTGTGTTTACTTGTGTTTTCATTATTGAAAGTTTGTGGCTGTTTGATAGGCCCTATTGCATTTTGTTGCCGTCCGTTTGATAAGCATTTCAGAACAAATTACGTGTTTGACAACCAGGCTTCTGTTGTGTGATTCAATAAAGCTATCTAGATTGCTGACTACATAAACGAGAATGTCGAAGATGATGAAGAAATTAAATAGCATTTTGAGCGATCACATTACATACCTGTCAGCAGCATTTTATTGTTTTTTGGTTACTTTTCCAGAGTTATTGTAGAAGGAGGTACAGGGTTCAGACGAATATTTTAGGGGGCCTGGTTCCACCATTCATATTTTTATTCAGTACAGAAATACGGTACGAAGATCGGCTTCCCTTCGTCATTAAATCATGGCAGAGTTCCCACTGACCCGGACATTCAGGGATTTGAGGAGGTCAGGGAATTTTGTTCTGGAAATTCAGGGAACTGAGGCGGTCAGGGAATTTTTGTAGGGAAAAACAGCATGTACACTATGAACGGAAATACAAGGAACCTAGAAATGTTAGCCAATTTAAATGAAAATTTCAGACAATATAGCTGAGGGAATACTAAATTTATACGTCTGAAAATAGTTTTTTTGTTAAATATTCTTTGTAAGCAGCAAGGTAATAAGGACGTTAGTAACAATGACCACAACTGGATTTATCACTGAAGTTAAACATCTCATTAAACGGTTGTGAGTAAAAAATGTAGCAAAACGATTGCTTAAGATGCTTTTTTAACTGAAGATGAAGACTTGATAGGCTAAAGACACTGATCAATAAAATCACTTAGATCTTTAACTTTGCTGATCTGTGCAATCGGATGGGCAGTGTGTGTTCCACCACAACCTGGACACGAGTTTTCCCGCTTACCTCAATGTACAGAGAACTAAAACAAGCATCTGGTAACATCTGAGATGTGATGTTGGTCTGGAGGAATGGGAATATTGAAAAAAACTATACCTCTCTGTTACAGTATTGTGTACTGTTACAATGGTGCTTACAGGTCGGTCGGCTGTATCAGGCTTTGATCTTGCTTGGTTTAGTTCTCTGTCTTCCAAGCACCTCTGTGTCTCTCTGCTATATTAAAAAAATTTCTTACATCTATCTCTTTACCTTTTGGTGAATAAGCCTGGTGGGATTGGCCCTTGACCTTGTTGACTAACCATTGCCCTTCAGTGCTGTGACACTGTTGGTTGGGTCATCCGACCCGTAAAGTCGTCTCCAAAATGACCTATAACGTGTTCAGTGGGACGTTAAACCCTACTATACCATATCGGACATGAGTCAATGATGACAGTACTGTCGTTTTCTCTGTTATAGTCCGGGATCCACAAGTCTGAAAGCTCAATAAAAATGGTTGGACCGGACATGGGATGGTATACTTTTCTAATGCTACTTTTCCGTTAGCTTGGACCCTTAGGATATATGTTTCACTGGTCTGCTCGGCAAAATTCCCTGCGAAAAAAAATTCCGGCCAATTTTGTAAGCGGACCGTGCAATTTCTGTACGAAAACTACGTATTTTGTTTTTTTTTTCAGATACACGTTGTTTGGATGCTCTGTTTG
>Ga0209149_1001338_pt1 | contig 12293 bp, 4 predicted proteins | sample WorMetTyACAVOLI2_FD_187423 | JGI IMG/M metagenome (GOLD analysis project Ga0209149, IMG submission 187423) | Marine gutless worms symbiont microbial communities from Max Planck institute for Marine Microbiology, Germany - Olavius algarvensis... ... | reverse complement strand
CGGCTTCGCCTGTGAACGTACAAGAGGCGCATGGATACATGCGTGCGATACAACAGTGCAGTACACTCGCATATCGCACTGCTGTGACGTCATCCTATTGTGTATCGTATCGCAGATTAGCAATAAAACAACAAATTAGGACCACAATGACAGTCGCGTGATCAAACATTAATTTATTTAAAATTCAAAATGGCGGACGGCCGCCATGTTTGAAAATATTAGAAATGTCATAACTAGCCTGCCAATGGACCGACTGAGACCCAACTTGGGTGGTCACATCCCATCATGTCCCGGACATGTCCCCCACGATTTGGTTGTCATGGCAACGGCCGTTGCCTAGCAACGGCGCATCGGCCGTTGCCTAGCAACGGCGCATTGAACATTGTGCAGTTATGGGCGTCTGGATGCCGAAAGCGTGAACCAATTTTGATAAAATTTGGTACACAGCAGCATGTTAGGACCAGAACGAAAGTCACGTGATTAAATATTAAAATTTTTAAAATTCGAAATGGCGGACGGCCGCCATGTTGAAAATATATTCGAAATGCCATAACTCACCTACGAATGAACCGACTGGGACGCAACTTGGGTGGTCACATCTCATCATGCCCCCACATGTCCGCCATGATGCGGTTGCCATGGCAGCGGCCGTTACCTAGCAACGGCGCATTGTACATTCAGCAGTTATGGGCGTCTGGAGGCCGAACGCGTGAACCAATTTTGTTGAAATTTGGTTTACAATAGCAAATTAGGACCGCAATGACAGACACGTGATCAAATATAATTTTTTAAAATTCAAAATGGCCGACGGCCGCCATGTTTGAAAATATTAGAAATGTCATAACTAGCCTGCCAATGGACCGACTGAGACCCAACTTGGGTGGTCACATCCCATCATGTCCACGACATGTCCCCCACGATTTGGTTGCCATGGCGACGGCCGTTGTCTAGCAACGGCGCATTGAACATTCTGCAGTTATGGGCGTCTGGAGGCCGAACGCGTGAACCAATTTTGATAAAATTTGGTACACTGCAGCAAGTTAGGACCAGAACGACAGTCACGTGATTAAATATTAAAATTTTTAAAATTCAAAATGGCGGACGGCCGCCATGTTGGAAAATATTCTAAATACCATAACTCGCCTACCAATAGACCGACTGAAACGCAACTTGGGTGGTCGCATCCCATCACGTGCCCGACATGTCCGCCATGATGCGGTTGCCATGGCAACGGCCGTTGCCAAGCAACGGCGCATTGAACATTCTGCAGTCATGGGCGTCTGGACGCCGAACGCGTGAACCAATTTTGATGAAATTTGGTATGCAACAGCAAGTTAAGACCGCAATGACAGCCATGAGATCAAATATTAAAATTTTTAAAATTCAAAATGGCGGATTGTCGTTGTTGGAAAGTATTTGAAATGCCATAACGCGCCTGCAAATGGACCGATTGGGACGCAACTTTGGTGGTTGCATCCCATCATGTTCCCAATATTGGAAATACTATAACTCCTCTTACGATGGGACCGATAGGGACGACTCTTGGGTGGTCGCTTCCAAGCAACACCTCTGCTGCAAAACCGTTTCCGTGGTATTTGGTCGTTACTGCTAACTGCACAGTGAACGTTCTAGTTTTATTGGGTGTACAGATCAAAAACATCCACAATTTTTATGAAACTTGGATGACTGTGCCATTGAGGTACAAAAGAAATATAAAATCTGGTAGAAAAACAGCAAATATTAATACAAAAAAACCTCAGATGTTTTATCACTGTTAAGGCCCATTGTTCATGACACATCTAAACAGCAAAAATCACTTGGTTTATTCTAGTATTCCATGTTGGGCCATGGATGTAATATAAGACTTCTATTACATCCACGGCCCAATGGAGTACTAGAATAAACCAAGTGATTTTTGCTGTTTTAGATGTGTCATGAACAATGGGCCTTAACAGTGATAAAACTTCTGAGGTTTTTTGTATTAATAAAACAATAGAACACATTACATTTTACATTACTGGCAGAGCACTGATCAATCACTAAATCAAATTTCCTGCATAATGACAAAAATTCAATAGCACGCACACATTCAAGCAAACGTTATTCTGTCTTTGTAGTTTATGCAAAAACATTAATTTTTTTAACTGTAAATATGATAAATATCCAAACGTCGACATAAAAACTGCAATTCCTTTACTGACTTCCACAGCTGCATCCGAAAAACGTTTCTATAAACATTGTTCCAATATGCATTTGATTTATGAAATTGTTTCATATCATAATTTAAAGCTTCACAGTTCACAGCTGTAGCCTAATTAAGTTATCAATGCTAGACAATACGATTCCATTGAAACAGTTTTGACCCAAATTTACTTACCGTGGAAATCCAAGACGACGGTGGACGATGATGGATCATAGCTCCCCCGGTACGGAGATAACCACGTGACCGAATGTCGCCTTGACATTTAGGTGATGTGTTGGTGGGTAATATCACCTTTTTGTGATTTTTGCTGTTTTAGATGTGTCACTCGCCGTTAACTTGTGTATAAACGGCAGTTTTTTTTTACATTTATATACAACAGAAACAAGAGAAGCCATAGAACGCTGCCCCGAGGAACTCCACTGCTCAGTGTCTTCCATGAGGATTTACTTCTTAACTGAGTGCAGGTTGAATGCCTGGCAAGAAATCCATGTTGCGGGCTGGAAATCGATTTCTTAGATAACAAATAATTCAACATCTGGTCTTGAATCACACGCTCAAACAATTTACAGAATACCGATGTTAATGATTATGGGCCTGTAGTTGTTGTCTAAATTTTTCAGTCATACCTCTTTTATACGGCTACCATCAGACTTTATTATAACAGGATAATACATAGAAAAATCTCCACGCAGACTATTGTTAAGCTGCCGCTCGCGATATCGAGCTTGCGGCTTAAAGCGACGCTGCCGTCCATCTGTTCGTCCGTTCGTTTCTTAGTTTGGCGCCAAAACGCGATTTTCTCAAAAAAAAAACTAAGCAATTTGGAGCTATGGTCTCTATTGACATTATAGGAAGTCCTACATGGGCTTTTCAATGAGCCCATTATTGGACCCCTAAAATCCAAGATGGCCGAGATCTGGCATCTGGAAAATCGACATGCTGTCATTTGTCTGCCGTGGGCAGTCCGCTTTGGATGAAATTTGGCAGAACTGGTGCAGAATGACATGTCGACTGTGGTGATATGGTCGAAATCAAAACCGGAAGTATAATTTTAACAGAGCGGACGTTTTTTTTCAAATCGGAAATAGTTATACATCACCTGTAGATTGAATTATAACTATAACATTTGGTTTGCTGATAGACACATACATTCTGAAGAGAGCCAGGTCACCAGATCCTAAACTGGAAGTAAAATTTCGCTGCAGCGGTCGCCATCTTGAAAATCGATGTAACATCATATCTCCGCTGCGGATGGCCCGATTTGGACAAAATTCGGCAGACTAATCCAGAGTGACATGCCGAGTACCGAATTCCAATATGGCGGACGGTTGTTTTTCCAAAACGGAAGTAGTTATATCTCAACCGTGGATTAAGATATGTCGATGAAATTTGGTTTGCGGATAGATGTTGATCTTCGGAACAGAGTGACGTCATCAAATACGAAACCGGAAGTAGTATTGCGCCGCCGCGGTTGCCATATTGAAATTGTATATGACGTTATTATTCCGCCGCAGGTGGCCCGATATGTATGAAAATTGGTAGTCTGATGCAGAATAGCACGCCGACAGTTTGGTTTTTAGCTTCCGGTTTTCATCATTTTATAGCTTTTATCGTGAGATTCGTTCATTGGCTACGTTAGTCTTATATCGGGTTATCACCTCTACGTTCTGTTCCGCTGGATTTACGGCTGATTGGCTGCATTACTGGAATACTGGATTATCGGTATCATTAGTCGTTCGTTCTTGGCCGTTGTACTGTTTGCACTTTGTACCGTTAATCTTACGTGTGGACCCTGGAGTAGAGATAGACCTGCACGAGATGTAGGCCTACTTTTGTCTCCATCCATCCGCGCAAACTTGAATCCATCCCCAACCGTCCCCGCATAACGCCATCCCCATCCCCGAACGTCCCCACATTAACTCATCCCCATCCCCAACCATCCCCACTTGCCACGATATTTCCTATGGAGAAGCAACCAAATATGTCCAAATACTTAATGCAAATCTTTATTCACCAATAGCATGGTAGATGATAAAAAGCAAAAAAAAATTACAAAAAAACTTAATTAATAAGCATTTACACGCAAACGCAAAACTTATCTAAAAATAGTTTTCGACGACGAGCAAGCTGAACACTTGGCAGTTCAAAATTCAGTTCTTGGAACAGTTCTTGGCATAATTAGACGATAAGAATGTTGCTGGTTTTAAACAACTTCATAAAAATCTATTGATGACAAAATCCAATGAATTTAACTGATGCTTTTGCATAGGTAGGACCTCTAGACCATAAAGTAAAATCGGTATGCATTTACTTGAAATAAGCTGCAGGTCGTGCAGGATAACTTCCTCAGAGGCGGAGCGTCCAATTTTACCAAAGATAGGCCTACTGTTGGCTGCCCGATAGAAACCTCGCTTGGCGACAGTTAACGAACATTTCAAATACCTGGATTGCACAAAGTAGACCCCCTAAATAACGCATTTCAGTTACCCACGATTGTTACTCCCCGAACAAGCATCATCGAGATTACACGAAGCAGTATTATTAGTTCAAATCAAGCAAAGCAGTCATGATAAAAAGTAAATAGCTTTCTCTTATAGCTTTCTCTCTTAGTTGTATTGTTCTATTAGTGCTACCGAATTTAGACTTTGAACTTCAGAAGAGTGTAACGACATTGAATACGAAACCGGAAGTAGTACTGCGCCACTGCGGCTGCCATCTTGAAATTGCATACTACGTCATTACTCCGCTGCGGATGGCCCGAGTTGGGCGAAGTTTGGAAACGATTCAGAATAGCACGCAAATCACTGCGATCTGTTCAAAATCGCAAAGAAAAAAGAATTCCAATTTCCAAACCAGAAGTAGTCATATCCCAGACGCGGATTAAGATACGTCGACGAAATTTGGTTGCGGATTGATATTTTGACCTTCGGATGAAACTGACATCATTACATACGAAACCGGAAGTAGTATTGAGTCACCGCTGCCGCCATCTTGAAATTGTATTCGACGTCATTACTGCACCGCGGGTGGCCCGATTTGAATGAAATTTGGTAGCGTGATGCGGAATAGCACGCCAATTACTGTGATATGGTCGAAGTAGCAACCGGAAGAAAAATTGCAATATGGCGGACGTTTGTTTTTCCAAACCGCAAATAGTTATAACTGCGACGTAGATTGAGCTATAACTACGAAATTTGGTTTGCTAATAGACATTGATTTTCTGAAGAGAGGGCGTCAACCAATCCGAAACCGGAAGTGAAATTGCGCCTCAGCGTCCGCCATCTTGAAAATCGATATAACATCATAACTGAAGATGGTCCGATTTGGATGAAATTCGACAGCCTGATGCAGAATGACATGCCCAAAACAGTAATATAGCCGAAATCAAAACCGCAAGCAGAACTTCAAGATGGCGGACGTTTTTTTCACACCGAAAATAGTTTTTCAATCAATCAATCAGTTTAATAGCAGACTTGCGGCCCGAGGGCCGAATAGCAAATGAAATGCAAGTGAAATAATACATAAAAACAATAAAAAATCAAAACAAACAACATGCATAATAGGTGCAGTGGAAGGGATGTGCAGAGTGCTATGGTTGGGAGTTACTTTTTTGGTTGGTAATGGTGAAGGCCAAAGTTAATAAATGAACAGTACTTTTTGGTTCGTAAACTGGGTTATATCTCAGCTGTGGATCGATCTGTAACTTGTACAATGTAAAATGTTTAAAGGTGCCACAAATTTACCAAAACTCATTAGGAATGATGCCTAAAGTACTAAGCACTGATCCTATCCTTAGTGTACCAAACGCAACTGGTGTAGGCCTACCAAACATACCGACTGTACCAAACGTGCCAACAATGATCATGAATGATGCCCATGAGTGTGCCCGTATTCGGTTCTGTGAATTTCTAGATGGGCGTTTGAAAGAACCCATCATTAGTCCCATAAATTCAAGATGGCGAACGGCTGTTATTTTGAAGATCGTTCTTGGCCCTATTTTTTTGTTTTCCTACTGCATTTTGGGCTTCGACGAGAGACGGGATTCATATCGATTATCGTCTCCGATACACACACAACTTTATTCACCAAAGAATAGCAGATACAAAAAGATATACACTTGTTGTATAAGCCAAAGTTTTAAACAGGAAAAAAATTATTGTTTTATTAAATATAAATTATAAGCATAAAACGTATACGCTAGCTTTGACATTTGAAGCTGGCGGTTGACTGATTTAAATTAGATGGGCGGATGAAATGCAAATTTATTTCACGCTATATATTTATAAATATTTTAATTTTTGCTGTTTTAGAGCTTTAACTTGTTCAAAAAGTTGACTATGAGCAATTTTTTTCTAGTAATATGGGATGTTTTTCTTAATGTAGTACATGTCCTAATGATATAAATACCTTAAAACATTGGAAAGATATCCATGGGTGCTAAAAACTACCCGGCACGCTCGTTTCACGGGACCAGTTGGTACTGTATCTTGAGAGACGATACATTTCTAGCTGAATTTGGATTTGTCTAATCATTTTTTTCTGCAATTAACCAAACTGCTAATTTTAAAACATTTTGGCGAAAACTACAACCATATTTTTGAGGCAATAAATTGATGATGATGATGACGATGATATCAGTTCGGGCAATCTGGTACGTGACATTTCATGCCGGCGTGCCATGCTCAGTAGGCGTGGCTGTTGACCGAAGTGGTCAATATTACATGGACGAAGAACGTCGAGTGCCATGTTGTTCAGACGGACTAATATTGTTCCCTGTGATTTATTCACACCGGTCCATGCTAACAAGTCCGATGGCTCGGAGCACTCCGATCACGTTTTACTGCGCGTCACTGCCAATATTTGGACACTTAGCGACTGCGCGGAAGAGATAATGTACAGGGTGTTTCAAAGAAATAGCCCCCTAAAACTTTTTGGAATATTTTCACTTCGGCTAAGTCTTTTTACGTGAAATTTTGAACATTTATCGGCAATTCATATCCACATAGGGCCTACATCTACTAATTTTTGTAGATTTATCTTAATATTTCATCAAATGGCGTTAAATTTTGCACGAGTTTTCACTCTGTCAAGTTTTGAGTATTCACCCTGAAAATGAAAATGTAGTGTATTAGCTTTTCGGAAATGGCGTCACTTTTCGTCATTGCGTGTCTTATTGTCCACATTGTTTTAAAGCTTGGTATAGGCCTACCAATGGGACAAACTGCGCACGCAGACGCTGTGGCAGATCTCCAACTGCCTGGTTTACGCAGAATTGCTGAGCCAGTGAGGTCGACTCGACTGCAGACTTTCTTAACTGCCAGTGCTCAACTTCCACCCTTCCCTTTGTCATAGAAGTGATGGCTTTCGCACCAAGTTATTGCTCACGAAGCGTCTGCATGCGCACTTTGTCGTTGTAAGACAATTTTCCTATTTCCCATTGGTAGACCCTACCAAGCTTTAAAACAATGTAAGTAAACATAATAGTAAAAGATCAGATACTTATCGATTATTTACAATTGTCGGACACTAAGACACGCGATGACGAAAACATGACGTCATTTCCGAAAAGCTGGTATACTGTTTTTTTCATTTTAACAGGGTAAAAACAATGAGTACTCGTAGAAAAATTAACGCCATTCGATGAAATGTTAAGATAAATCTACAAAAATTGGTATATATGTATTGTCGATATGAACTGTCAACAAATTTGCAAAACTTCACACAAAAAAACTTAACCAAAGTGAAATTATTCCAAAAAGTTTTAGGGGGCTACTTTTTTGAAACACCCTGTGGGCCCAAAACACATAAGACAGCAACAAGGAAGTGGGTCATGAATGTCTAATGAGAAGACAGGGCACTTCCGTTGCGCATATGCGCAGGACACAGGCGAAATCTAGCGACAAGTACTATAGCGTGATGTGCCTACTGCTGCAGCTGATTGTTATCTCTCGAACATCGACAACAAACAGCAAGATCTTAGAGTTGCCTCGACACAATACTGGAGTGTGACGAACGGACAGACGGACGGCGACGTTCGTAGGCCTACCTATTACGCATTACAGCATGTTGTCGCTTACTTTTCATAAACTGAACTTTAAAAGAAACAGACCTTCAGACAAAAACTATCAGATTTTGGCGGTGATCTCGATCCGTATCTGATGTCTCATAAGTAAATGATTTCCTTGCTATCCGACTGCCCAGTTGTAGGCCTAAGCCTATAGCACGCTATTAGCGCATCGCGATGTAGTGACAAGCGGACGTGCTTTGAGTTGAACTCTGACTTCACAGGTACTACTGGTACGGCACACGTTTGTTCGCGTGTGATGTAGGCCTAGGACCGCGACTCCACTATTGATTTGCTGTACAGTATTTGTTAATAGTGACCGATGTAATGACAGAAGTGCAGTTGGTCATCTGTCTGTGCTGAGTTGAGTTGAGTTGAGTGATACGACGTTGACGCTTGCTGTTATCAACACACTTTAACTATACCAGTTTATTTATAACACTACACGATCCATGTGAAGATTCACTGATGCATTGCGGTGACTGCGTTTTGGCGTGACCGTCTGCCGCTATTAACACTATAACACGCTATAAACGGAGGCCGACGCTTGGTGTTATCAACTTACTCGACGATCGACATTTGTTGACGACACTCGACACTTCACCAGTCCTCCAGTCAGTTGTACATCGTATTATTAGTGCCCAAATTTAAAAAGGGTCATGTGACCCCAACCGACGCCCTTTCGGGGGGGGGGTAAGTTTTACGTGTGGGCTAATACTTGCTAATATCTATAAGCGTAGTAAATTTGGAGCGTGTATACTCTACCGTTATCGAGTTATTCACGTTGAAAATACCATGACCTTGAAATCTGAGTTAGGGCTCATTAAAGATCACAAAAATGGCATCATTTGATAGATCGTATACGAGTTCCTATTTGCATCTCATAGTAACCATAGTCCTATCTTGACATACGACGTTGTAACGTTGCGATGACATACGTTGTAACGTCCGCGATGACATACGTCCGTAACGTTGCGACGACATACGTTGTAACGTTGCGATGACATACGTCCGTTACGTTGGTGCACCCTACGCGGAGGGTTGAACTTTTTGGCAACATTTTGCACCATCTAATACCTTAGGGACTTGGACAGTTTGTATTACAATTTTGGACATAAATTCAAAGGGTTCTAAGTGATCGTGCAATGTTAAATAGGAGACGGTATGAAAAATTGACGCTTTCGATCAATATCTCGCTTTAGTTCGAAAACGATACAAAATGCCGTCATAGTTACAATGGAAGACGAATAGGAACTCGTATGCGATCTATCGAATAAACTGCCATTTTCAATGATCTTGTACGACCCACAACCCACATTTCAAGGTCACGCCAATATTCAACGCTGAATTAACGGTATCTAAAAGATAGACACATATTTAGGCCTACAAACTATAACTATTAGCCTTCTAATAATAATTTAGTTTGCACGTGTTATTACATAGAATTGCCATAGATATTTATCAACAAGAAACTCATTAGTAAGTAAGTAAGAGTATGGAGTGATCTTCGCTAAGAAAACGGCGCAAAATCTAAGAGGCTCTCGGTTTGGCTTTAGATACAATATAATTGACCTTATCGCACGGTCACGCGGTAGTGTGACCAGTGTTGTAAGAGCGACACGTCAAGTGGGTGTGATGAGAGGGGTAAGTTTGCCCTCTCCCATTGACTCGACCGTCAATTCAATGGGAGAAGGCAAACTTACCCCTCTCACCACAACCACACCCCTTAACCGACAGTTCTTACAGGTTGGTCGACTATATCGAGCTTTGATCTTGCTTGGTTTAGCTCTCTCTCTCTTCCGAGCGCCTCTGTGTCTTCAGTCTTTATGGTGCTGTATAGATATTATTTTTTGCTTACATCCTTCTCTTTACTTTTAGTGAGCTGAGCTCGGTGGGATTGGCCCTTGACCTGGTTGACTAATCATCGTCCTTCAGTGCTATGACGCTGTTGGTTGGGTCATGTGACCCCGTAAAAACGTCTCCGAAATGACATATAATGTGTCGAGTGGAACGTTAAACCTTGCTATACCATAATACTGATGTTTCTTGTTTTGCATTTCGCACCTGCATTCGACGGCACCATCAGTATATTGCCATAACATTTGGTACGGAAAAACTAGAATGCTGTGGCTGTCAGATGGTAAACAAGAACTGATCAGTAGATTAGCCAAATGTTACGCCCCGTCAACGTACTGGGCCTCTTAGTTGTTGCCGCAAGATGCTGTGCAATTGCAAGCGCAGCCTATGCCGTCATGCGGTGTCCCGTGTCCGTCCGTCTGGACGTCTATCCGTCTGTTACATTCGTGAATTCTGTCAAAACAAGTAATTGTGTCTTCAAAATGTTTTCACTAATCGGGTAGCCACACCATTTTAGTTTTTCCATACCAAACGTCATGGCAATATTCCGTCGGGGACCCCCCTAAAGGGGGCGTCGAATGCAGGTGGGGTAGGCAAAAATCGCTATCTCAGCCGATATCTGGCTCCATCGAGTGCTGTGAACGTTTCGACTGCCAAGTGCAATACACTGAGCTGCGACGAACCCTAGCATGTTGATGACACTAGTCGCTGGTAAGCGACGGAGTTTGTTCATGGCGGGAGACAACGACGAACTGTTTATGACAAGAAGCCTCAACGTTACAGCGGAGACAACAGAACATGCATTAGTTGTGCACAGTGGCAAATCTAAAACCTAAGTAACAATAATAAAAGATTCCGCTCAACATGTGCTCAATATTCTTAATTAAACCACAACGTTAGAAAACAGTTGTGTTTGCAGCAAAGTGAGCAAAGTACCAGCTGAAGCGAGTTACCGTAGCAATTAAGGACGGCCGAAGTTTCCAATCCTGTAATTTCGGAATTTCCAGCGTCCAATCCCGGAATTTACGGGATTAAAAAATTATCCATTAAATGCTTATAAATCAGTCATAAAATGACATTTTGCGGTATTACACAATGACAAATGGCAATATCTGCAGCAGTCTACACTGTGCATTTTGTTTCTGTCAGAACTTCGTCAAATTCCCATGAAATTTAATAAGTTTTGGCAGGTAAATGGCAAAGTGGCGAAAATTGTATGCTGTATAAATATTTTGGTTGAGAACTCTGACAGATGATTGAAGTTTGATATTTTGCCTGATATGGTTCTACTGTTTATATTGTGTGTTCTAGTCTGTCTTTTTTTCTTTTCTTTTATTTTCTCTCTGATTGTATATCATCTGTCTGCTGCCTTATGGCGAATAAAGATTTTTATATGTATTTTCTACCTAACCTGACCCACGTCACCGCCTTACCTTGTAAAACCCAAATGTTCTCAATTGTTACATAACGTTGAAATGTAGGCCTATTACTTACAACAAACTATCGGACGACTGAATTAGCACACAGTAAACTGAAATATGGTTTATTTAGCAGAGTTATTAGTTGCCATGACAGTTTGGCTCAAAATTTTCAGAATTCTTGCTCGAAATGTGCCCTGTACACGGACACAAGCGTTTAGACGACGAGGCGTTTCTCGCGTCTCTCTCTCGGTCCAGGAAAGCAACAGTGTTGTGTTCTCGATGCGCTGAGGTGCCATCCAGTTGAAACATAAAAATCATCTCCGGACAACCTGTGCATGTCTGGCAGTGACTTCTAAGGAAGAAAGTTGTCGCGACAGTATGCCCTCTTCATTTTGACACCAAATCTGAGCAATCTGCTCTCCATCGGACCACTTTCCAATTTTCACTAAACTGTCTGTAGACCGCACACCACTCCCTCGTCCAACGTTCCACTCATTCCGCCGTCTTCACTCCATAGATATAAACTCCTTTCTTTCTGATCTACAGTGCTCTAGGCTTATAACCAATCCACCAAATTCACTTGGCTCTCTCCTGATTGCTTATAATACCACTCTGTCTTTCCTACTTGATAAACATGCACCAGTAATTACCAAATTCTCCAGTCGCAAGTCTAAATCTAACCCTTGGTTCACTTCTACTCTCCGTGCCTTTAAATCTACTGTTCGTCGAGCTGAAAACATCTGGAAAT
>Ga0209149_1001336_pt1 | contig 12305 bp, 5 predicted proteins | sample WorMetTyACAVOLI2_FD_187423 | JGI IMG/M metagenome (GOLD analysis project Ga0209149, IMG submission 187423) | Marine gutless worms symbiont microbial communities from Max Planck institute for Marine Microbiology, Germany - Olavius algarvensis... ... | reverse complement strand
TTACTTACTTGTTAGTTTCTTGTATAAGTTAACTTTTCGTATGACGTCATAGGATGACGTCATAAAACTACTTCCGTCCTGGTTCCCCCACAAAGGCTTCTACTTCGAGCTCAAAAATGCTGGAGCTCAATTTTTGACCTCGAGCACATTGGCGTAAATTGTCAACGGGGCAATGAAGCGATCAACTTTGGGTCAAAGGTCAAGGTCATACAAGGCCTTATAGATTAGGAGGCCTGACGGAGGCGTAAATTTCTCAACCCCGTTGGGTCGAGTAACTTTTCCAGTTGTTCTTTGAGGAAATATGGCGTTCAAATAGTGAAAAAATAATATTAACGGATCGAGTTGGTGCAAAACGTGTGTTCGTTATGTACTGAAAAGAGAAAGGTACTGGTGGTGCAAAAGGTCTGTGTATAATGTGTAGATTGACTTCACACTGTGCAGCGGACTGCTGTTTGCGCTGTGCATCATCCTGTTATTCAGCGGCATCATCTGTCTCGTGTTCTGGCAGACCAAATACTACCACGTGAGTCTTGCGTTGTTGAGTGGCACTACTGAGCTGTCTCACCAACATTAACCTCAGTGTCTCTTTGAGGTCATTCAAGGTCAAATAGATTACAAAGAAGGAAGTTATAACTTATATACGAAGTGCATACCGGCAGTGAACCACTGGTTTCTACAGAAGTTGACCAACTGATATAATATATGGCGCATTATTAAACCACAGTAAAATAATAAAGGGCAAAGATTTTAGAAGAGTATTCACCGACAAGGGACCGATTCAATTTTGGCGACAGTGTTCAGAGTATTTTTATGACCGACGTATGTGACCTAATAACCTTGAAACATTGTCACGTAGGCCTACTATAGGCATATATTGCTTTTCCCCAGTAGCCTACAGAACAGTCGTTCCTGTCGTCATAATGTAGCCCCCTAGTTCAAACCAGGAAAGCACGTTTTCGGAATTAGATATTTTTTTGTAATATTCGTAAAATTTTAGGTACTATTCAAACAAATTATATCCCCATAGATGGATAATCCCACGTCATACCAACCTCAAATGCAGGATCTTAGCGGTTAAAGTAGGACGGAACGCACCGGAACGCAGTTCTAGGGCCCACCAATTCGGCCATACGAGCGATTATGTTGACCGGAACGCACGTTCAACAGTCCACAAAAACGTCATATCAGCGTCCGGCATGCCTGGCTTGAGGCTATATCCGTTTTGTAGGTGCTATCATGCGATGATTTGCTGTTTTCAACATTGTGGATTATAAGAATAAGAGAGTCACATTTACTCTCCCTGCATTGTTTTCCTTTTGTTTTTTTTTTGATTTTGTCTATTAGTTTGCTGTTTTGTCATGTAAATTTATATCACACGCTCAAAACAAGATATCGACAGCGATTTAGAGGGGCCCGTAAAAAAGTAGGGGCCCAGAAAATCTCGTGAGGGGCCCAGGGAATTTTATAGTTCCACCTCCTTTTAGTTTTTACTTTAACCCCTTGATCTACCGTTTCCATTGGTGTCACTAAACTGTGGCAAAACTGGTCACTGTAAGCTGTAAGCGAACCGAGGGGCCCTTTTCACGAAAAATGCGTTTGTCCGCACCAAATTGCTGGAAATCCCAGTATAAAAAAATTTCAGTGTGTGCAGCAATAAACGATAAACTAATAACAGTCTGGCAAAGCGTTGTTATGTTGTCGATATGTTATGTTGGCAGTTCTTGCACTGTTTGTACGGAGCTCTGGCAGCCGTCGTCTTCTCACTGGTAGGTCTACGTTCTATAGCCTTGCCCTTTATTGTTATTTCCACCAAATAAAATATGATGATGATGATGATGATATAGCCTACATCAGTCGTTTTTCAGCCTTCTACATGTTGCGCGCTCCACAGACATATCCAACAGATCAATAGCTGGAACAGCAATTGCTCGCACACTCACCAGTCAAACCAGTTAACACAGCTGTGAACCGGATGACGAACACAGTGTGGGTGCTATTATAGCCTAGGTGCGTGAATAATGAATCTCAAATAGATGATCAGCACTGCCTTTTATTCAAGTACGACCAGTCGGGTCTAAAGCGATTAGCGACAGCATTCAGCACGTAACTAGCCTATAATAAGTGGTCAACTCGGGATACTAGTAGAGTTTTCGGCCATCTATTTACACCACTCAGTAGACCAGGGACTCTTGTCTGGTATTAAGTTTGCTGCAATTCTATCTTTCTTTCTACACGTATGTGTCCGGGGACATATATCTCGGCGCACGTGCCACCGATCGGCGTGCAAGTTTGCATGACGGACACAGCTTCTCCCCTTTTGGAGGCGATATCTTTACGAGTCTCCAAACAGGGAGTCAAAAAAGGGAGAAGGGGTCGTTTCCGGGTCTCTAAAAGCTGCGAATATCTCGAAAACGGCAAGTTGGAGCGTTAACTTACATGTGAATTAGAGCTTAACTTCAGCTCGACTAGAGCTTTCTAAAAATGTAAGTCACCCCACATGGGATTCTATAATAAGCAAAATATCTTGCAGCATTTTGGAAATATCGTCTGTGACAAACGCGAGACCACTGATGTGCCACGCATCAATGGATTCTTGTTTGTCACGCAAGCTGACGACAAAATATTGTGATACACTACGTGCTTTCGACGCGCGATATTGATATAGCAATTCTGTCTGTCCGTCTGTCAGTAACGTTCCGGTATCAGATGAAAACGGCTTAACATATCCTCATAGTTTTTTCACCATACGGTAACGCAATCATTCTAGTTTTACCAGCATCAAATATCTTCACTAAATTCCGACGGGGTCACCTCTGCGAGGGCGCTAAATACAGGTGCATGGGGTATAAAAATTTCGCGATTTTCTACCAATAAGTCGCTATATCTCGCAAACGAGATATCGCCATAGTTACTATGGAAGGCGAATAGGAACTCGAATGTGATCTATCAAATGGTGCCATCTTCAATGACCTTGAACGAACCCTAACCCTGTTTTCAAGGTCACACCACTCTTTGACACTAAATATCTCACAAACGGCTACAGATACGGCCATAGTTACTATAGAAGGCGAATAGGAAACTGTACCTAAGCTTTTGAATGGCACCAGTTTCAATGACCTTGAGTGACCTCTAACCCACATTTCAAGGTCACGATAATATTTAACGTTAAATAACTCCACTAATAGTAAGTCGTGTATGATCTGTCCAATGGTTCCATTTCTAGTGACCTTGAGTGACCCTTAACCTAGATTTCAAGGTCACGGTGTAATATTTAGGCAAGTGCCCTCAACGTATTGTGTGCGCAGCTGACGCGCGATCTGTTTGCGATAGCTAAGTTCTTATAATAGTTTTGAGTAGGCTAGATAGTAGATACAGGCATGCAATCAGCGACGGAAATGTTGCCCTTGAGGTGTTGCACATAGTTTTAACTGCACCCCCGCGTTTGTCGATATGCGTCTTGCTGACGCACTTGTTATTTATTATCAATTTTTTTATTATTTATTATTTTATAAATATTATTTATTATATTATTCCACTATTAGGCAGATTATAATGGGTAAACGTGTATCGGTGTTTCATGTTTCAGTTACTAATCTTTGACACGCAGCAAGTAGTCGGTGGCAAACACCGACGGTTTCAGCTCAGTCCAGAAGAATACATCGCTGGCGCACTCCAACTCTACCTCGACATCGTCTACTTATTTATTATACTGCTCACCTGCTTCAATCACTAAGCGTGCAACTCGGAAGGGGGCGCCACTCGCCAGACTGTCATGTTAATTCGAACAGTTGGTGCACTAACAAGGACGGAATGCACGCAGAAGCCGCGTCGTCGGCGAAACTGCAGCTAGTACGCGATACTGAAAGAGGCTTATCACTAGTCGCGGACAACGCACCTAGCGAATAGCAGTGTATCACTCAATAAGTCTGTAACGTAACACTGAGAACATGATCAACACACAGCTGCGAATAACGACGCTGATGGTGATAAACTAGTATTGCTAACTGTATCAGTTACCAAATAAAATGAAATTCATTGAAATAAAATCTGATAATCCACTGGTTTATTAAATTAAAATAAGTTATTATATTAAAGTAAATCGTGATGTTCGTTATTATTATTTTAACACTCTTGTGCATAGCTCAAATTTACGAAGTTTCAACATTTGATAGTTAACTTAAAATAAACTAAATAGTGCGATGTGAAGAAAAACTCTTAAGCAGCACACTGACATAATAAATTATGTCATCGTTAACCAATTTACAGGCGACTTTATTGCACTTTAACATCAAACAACTCCCAAAACACGCCACTAGCAACGCCACGCAGCTGTGACAACACCTCACTAGCTAACATCACACAACGAGAATGAAATATTAGAAAATTGCCCAGCACTACAAAATAAATAAAAGTTTCTGTTTGCTGCAGTCTGTGTGATTAACATTAATGCATAATTATGAGTAATTAGATTTATAATAAACAAGAAATACGTTCTGTCGGACTCGGAGTCTGTCCAATGCAACTTTTTCATTTTTGATCACGTGACGTTCATCCAGTTCAAAATCTGCTTCTGTGTACAAAATTTCATGAAAATCCTATGATTTTTCACTGAGATATGGCGATTTTCAAAATGGCGGCCACAGCCATCTTGGAATTGTTTTACCACCATACGAGACCACCCACGAAGTATCTGTTGCTGGCCACAGCTGCCTGTCAATTTTCATGTCAATCTGATACCCAGATCTCAAGATATAGCTATTTGAATTTTTTGCATATTAGGATTGAAATGACTATTCAGGGGGTTCTGGGGGACTTTAAACCCCTAAATGTGATTATTCATCATCGAGACCCCAAAAGGCACATCCTTGCGTAAATCCGCGCCGTTTAAGCTATCAATTGTAAAAAAATCCGTTGAGGGGTCTGACCTGTAGGCGAGTTGACGGACACACACACACACAGACACACAGAAATAGGTAAATTTATATTCTGTCTATGCATAGCATTGGACAGACAAAAATGTGAAACTGCCAGACAATAAATCACAATTGTTACATTATTATTAGGTACACTGTAAACAACGACATACTAACTCAACGTTTGATGTTAAAGAAACCAGCCACGTAAACAACTCATTCAGCACGAAGATCATCAAATGGCAAACACAATCGGAACACGACAGAATGTGCCTGACGTCTGTCCACGGTATGGTATGGTATAGTAGGGTTTAACGTCCCACTCGACACAATATAGGTCATTTCGGAGACGATTTTACGGGTCAGTGAAATATGACCCAACCAACAGTGTCATAGCACTGAAGGACAATGGCTATTGAAATTGATGACAATGGAATGTGTCAATGGAAGGACGATACGAATTATACGACAATTACGTAAATTAAGCTGAAAACTTGTATCAACTGAGCCAACATTTAGCAGAATGCTAACAGGAAAATACAAACTTTACAAAGAATGTATAACAGCAGCGAGTGAGTGAGTGTGTGTGTAGGTTTAACTTTCCACTTGACACATTACACGTCGTTTCACAGGCGAGTGTTTCCAGGCAACTGATTGCATAGGTATTGACAATCAAACTCACACAGTCCAGAGAACATACAGTGTGTTTCAAAAAAAGTAAGCCACTTGACGTTTGATAATAACTTTGGCAAACGTGGACACATCACACAGATTTCCACCTCACCTCCAATATGTTGCTACACTACCTTGTTAAAGTCGAAAATACAAAAATGTTACTGACTTTGACAGCACCTCAACAGACTGTTGACATGTTCCTGAGGACATTCTGAGGACTTGATTTAACATTTAACAGTAGTTAAGACTGTCTCAATACTGCTCACACTGACTTACTGACTAACATTTTGAAGTTTGTCAGATGACGTCTCGAATGAACAGCTGAACCTTATTCAGTTGAACGTTGTTGCATCATGACGATTTTTTCACCATGATTATCTTTGCACTGTCTTTGTTCTTTCTAGGGTATACTTCGACTACGTTGTACACATATTTAAGTAAAATCATTAGTGCAATATTTTTGTGGCAGGTTACATAAGATCTCACATTAAATTTTAGTTAAACATATTAACTGTCACGTTCAATGTAAAAATTTGGTAACATTTTTGGCTTTTTGATTTTCACAAGGTAGTGTAGCAACATATTGCAGGTGAGGTGGAAATCTTTGTGATGTGTACATAGAGAAATTTCTTACGAATCACCTAGTAAAAAAATTTTGAAAATCGGTCACATTTGCCCAAGTTATTAACAAACATCAAGTGGCTTATTTTTTGGGACACAGTGTATACAACAACCACAAAATATACAAAAACAAGAAAACTAAACGTAACACAAACTGGTCCTAGTTAAGAGATGCAAAAAACACAAAATTTAAATTTAAACCAACTAAACAGTCATCTGTAGGAACTGCTCACATATGTGTTCATATCATTGTACACAATACAGCACAGAGCAGTGCTAATAATCTTATCCTCCAGACATTCACTGTTACTCAGACGTTCTGTTGGTTGGTGTTTAACGGCACTTTCAGCACAAAAAGGCTATATCGTGCCACGTGAAAATTAAAAGTTCATTAAAGATATTAATTTCAGATAGGAAGTTGAAATACGTCATTTAGGGTAGTCGTTAAAATGTAAGAGTTCGAAAGTTGTGACAAAATGATCATGATAAAGACGAACAACTAAAAAAATAACAATAAGTAAAACTAAAATGAAAACATCACATGAACTGCTTTCTTTAAAGGTTAACAGACCCTCATGCAACTCATCTTAGTGGAGATGTACTCCTCGACACTGGCATCATTGGATACGGCCTGGCTAGCCAATTACTTGGCAAAGTAGTCCAGACAAACTAGGATAACTGAAATAATACACAACACAAAAAAACCTAAACAACTCAACCTAATGAAACTTTACACCATCCGGCCAGGAAATGGATTGGGTCTATTCTATAACGTCCCTGGGACCCACACGGGCCAGAAGTTCTGTTGGACAGCAGGCACATGTCAGTCAGACTGTTCAACATCTGACGCAGCATGTCCATATGGGGTGTATCATGTATACTATCCTCGATACTTCAATAACACTAATATGAAATCAAGGCAATTTTCACAGTTTACAAGAAGAAACATTTGGCTGTAAATTTCAGTGTACACCAGAATAAAACTTAGCATCTTGCTCTTTTACATTAAATGCTGCATTTGACTGCAATGTATCAACACAATCGATCACAATTTGCCCTATTAAACATTTTAAAACTATTAATGAACAAATGGTAGAATTATGCTAAACACGAAACACAGACTCAAAATTACACTTCAACACGCAAATGTCTCGCGTGCAGATAGATGTTCAACGATAAATGTAATTACAGATAACGAAACGGAAACGTGAAAAATGCTAACATCATGAAACTGAATATTCACTCGACAGATTATAAATACTAAACTGCTAGTACAAATGCTGCCACAAAACTGAAAACTGCCAACATTCAACACAAATGCACACATATATTAGCAGCCACATTTTAGAAGTGGGTGCCGTTATACAGCGCTCTTGGCAGCACATCTTAGTGTAACATGTGGACCACTGCAGAAACACAGCAGCAGGTCCATGTTCGCTTTAACGTGTGGTTGTTTAATTGTGGATCGGTAGCATGTATAAGCCAATTTTAACAGTTACAATATTTATTATCATACCACATGGATCCATGCACAAACAGTTTTCTACATAATATACACTACATCACTGACCAATCATAACTCCTCTAGTTCCCTCGACAGCAGCTACTTTCCATTATGTTCCGCCCGTCAGCGCTCTCTGGCCATCCTGCGATGTGGCCGCGGTGCCCTCGACTGGACCTGTCAATCAAATGCTGCCTCCAATCACACGCTGGTGTCGTGCAACACTATGTTACTATGATTTCCATTCCATGCCCCTAACATACTCCAACAGTGCCGTTAAGAAACTACTCTCACTCACTCACTAACCAAACCTACCCCAGGTGAGCTTGGCTAGACCCCAGCCATCACACTGGCCAACAAAACTGAAGTGATGAAAGGCCTTACAAAAATCACAAATGTTAACAACTAAAGTCTATGGCTATGACAATGCAGGCAGCAAATTTTAGTATCAAACTAAGAATAAATATGACATTATGACAGAGTGTATATTACCAGAAATAACTGAAACAAACAAGCAGTCATAAATTTATGCAACACACATCATAAATCCTATCGAAGCTTTGCACATATTAGGTCAGTAACCTTGGTCCATAATGCTACTATTTCTGCAATAAAATACTTAAGCGAACAATGGCTGCCGACATGTCGGACACTGTACGAATCACTGATTATGGCAATAGTTGCTCTGTGCAACTCAAGCTATCAAACTAAGAATACCATCGTTATTATTTACAGCCAAAAATATGTAACAAGTGCAAGATTGGTTGTATGGAGATCTTGCTTTAAAATGTACAACAAACTAAACCGTGGGCCATAAAAAAATGTGCCACTCTATATACATTCATAATGTTGAGAAATGTTAGACGATTTTAAAAATTCTTTCACTGTTGTACTCAGCAGTAAATTTGCAACAAAACCCGTGACATATTTCCCACCGAACCTTAAATGTGTCACTACACTACCCCATGAAATACAAAAGATCAACGATAGAAATTCTCTTGATGTATTTGACTCTTTTCTTTTTTGTTTCTTATTTGGGGTGACACATGCTCCCTTTGCATGCCAGTGCTGAGTCCTGCCTCATAGGCTGGCTCAATGCACAACCCCAGGGAAAGGACTAGTGTAGTTTTGCGCGACACCACCAGGCTAACCTGATGGTGTGGGTAGTGTGTAGTTGTTGCGCGACCTCTCCTTATAGAAGTGTGTAGGGCTAAGGGAGGGATCAGGAGTGGAAAGACCTTGTTCCACGATATTTACCCTGCTCGGCCTATAACCATTGTTTCTCTAGCGACTAATACCTACTGCATGATGGACGGCCATAGCTCACGTGCACCTCGCACCGTGGGTCCCAGGGTCCAATTTAGCAGTGCGTGTGAACAGAGCCACTGATGACCGCCCAGGCATACAACAGGAGGCCATCTGTTATCAGTGGTTCAAGTAGCGACTAATACTGAGCGTCTCTGAACCCAGTATTAGCCAACGGTCACAGATTAAAAAGGACACCGTCGAACCTTCTGTGTCTGCCCGAGAATTTAATCTCAAAACATACGCCGCTTTCGTCTGTTTGTATGATGTATCAGAGTTAGTGGAGAAGAGACGTTTAAAGTTTATGGACAGTTTGATCGATTCTGGGAGATATGCCGATCTCTTCTTAGCAAAAAGCCATTGATTGATTCTACTAGTGTGTTTTATGTGTGCGTGGGTGCGTGAATGTGGGTTTCTGTCAATTCAGTATTAGGTATGTCTGAGCGTGTGTCTGATCTCTTAGTTCATTTTGTATTACTGTATATTTTATTATGTATGAGGCTGCACTCTGTGCGAAACCTGACACAATGATGCGGCCAGCCTGGGCCTCAAACCCAGACTCGCCGATCACCGTAGCCAGGCAGTGCGTACCGCGATGCTACCGACAGCGCCACTGAGGCAGGCATGTATTTAACGCAATAACATAGATTTGCTTCTAAACATTAAATATGTATGCTCTTGAATCATATTAAATGCTCAAAATGTCCTCATTTGACATGAACACATGCCCAAAGATGTTTGTGCGACTCGTCTATTGCATCATCAATGACACTTTGTCCCAAGCCATGGCAGACCTTCGTCAGATGCTGCTTCAGTTCATCAACGTCATAAACTTGATGAGTGACGCAAATGCATGTCCGTGCATACACCCATGCCAAAGGAGGTCATTTTAGCATTTAATGCGACTCACGAGTACACAAACAATTAAGTTTATTTGCTTAATTGTGTCAACAATAAGACAATACCGTGATATTGCATTGGATACGTCAGAATTTTGCTACTTTTGATATTATGTTTTCATGAGGTAGTGAAGTGACATGTTGCAGGTGTGGTGGGAAATATGACACGAGCCTCGTGTCAAATTTACTGCCGAGTCTAACGGTGAAAGAATTTTAATAATTGGTCAATGCTTATCAAAGTTATAAACAAATATCAAGTGGCACGTTTTTTATGGCCCACAGTGTATAATGGCAACAACTCTCTGTATTAAGCAGCAGCATCACTTGGAGCGTGAATGATGATGATGCATGTATCACATGATAGTAACAGCTCTGCACATCACGGCAGCACACAACAATGTACACACCTCACAACATTCTGCAGTGTGTCAGCAATATAAAGCACGGGACATATTGCACTGAATTAGTTCGATCACCATATAAAACATGGGACACACTACAGTCTACTGAATAACAAAGTATTTACAACAAATAGCTCTATCGCTACAGTTGGTTGTATGTCGTCACTTCTAACTTCGGACAGAATCACTGCACACCATAAAATTCTGTTTACTGCTCAAGTTGCTACATGTTTTAGGATCAGAAAATAAGAAAATTTAAAACTAAACAGTGCAAAACTCATTCAGTTGGTACAATAGAAAAATTTTTGCTACAAATGATAGATATTATGCAGGGTTCTACAAGCACCAAACTGCAACAACTGCCTTATATGAATAATAATAATAACAACAACAAAAACAACAATCATAATTATTATACTAAACCGTAAAACTGAATAGCTCTGAGTCAGAAAACAGAAATTTTTTAATACTGGCAATAAAGTATAAAATTTCAAAAGAAAATGAAGAAGTGTGACATAAAAAATTATCCAAGTGACAGAACTAGCACTCAATTTCAGTGCCATGCTAATGTTAGCAGTGCTTTACCACAGACTCCACGCACTAGACCAACAATGCACCAGCTCAGCCAACCATATTTCGAGAATTTGGATTTTATAAATTTTAAGAACTAAAAAATTACAAATGTTAAAACAGCCAACAAATTTTATTATTTTATACTTTTTACTTTTTTTAACTTTTAACACATCAGCTTAATGTGTTTGCCAATTGCAACTACCTCACAATTCAGTCACCAGTTTATCCGTAATGTGAACTCAAGTTACTCAACGCTCTAACGTAATTGTTGTCCAGATTTCTCTTCTGTCTTGCTATGGATGAAGTCATTATGTGGACCAGTTCCTCTCAGCATCACATTTTGTTGTTGCTTATTAGTTTTTTTTGAAAAATGCCACTCTCGATGAAAAGAGCCAAAAAATAGCCAAATGAATTTTTTATGAAAATTTTTAAAATTTGTTAAAATTCACGAATTTTAACAAATTTTAAAACTAAAAGTCATGAATTCTCAAACTATGCAGCCAACAGTACCACAGACTCAATACTGGACCAATAATGCACGAGCTCAGTCGACAGTGACATTTGCAGTATGCTACAATACAGCAACATAAATAATACAATGGCTCCATAGATAGATAGATAATACAATGGCTCCGTAGAACAGTAACAAGCCATCAACTAACTGCAACCTAATCATAGCTGTTCACTGACGAGAAACAAAACACAGAGTAGTGGCAAACACGACGAAACTGCTGCAGAGATTCATAACGTAGATCGACGATGATGTTGTAATGACAAACAACGAACATGGCAAGCATGACTTGCGATGCGTTGACAATAACCAGTTATTATTAGGCGTTCTTTGCCAATACAATGGCAATTCAGTGCACAGGCATCTGCTAACAGCAGTTGACTGTGGCTATCAGAAAAAAACACAGATTCTATGGTTTAATGAAGAACCTATGGAAACTTCTGAATATGCTACAAAACTACGACTCAATTACGCTGATTATGACGCATGCCGTCAGCACGTCGGTACGGTTCCTTGTTCAGGTCTACAACAAGCCAGACAGACATCTCCATCCTCTAAACTGGCTTTTCACTGCATTAACCATCAGCAGCCGCTGCTCACTGCTCAGCCATCAACAGGATAATGATGATGTATGACAATAACGATGGTGACGATGATGATGACCAGTGGTTAAAGTGCCATTGGACGCAAGGGAACGCAGTTCCTGCACCTCCAGTTATTGAGATCCAGCGTTCCCACACCTCAAATTTCATAAAAAGAGTCCCGAACCACTTGTTGGGGGCCCATTTTGGCCCAAATAATAATAATAATAATAATAATAAGCACGACAATGTTTATGGTGCTGTCATCATGGCAGAGCCATTGCGAGAGTTCACCCGGTTCATTTGATGAATGTAGAATGGCGCC
>Ga0209149_1001335_pt1 | contig 12306 bp, 4 predicted proteins | sample WorMetTyACAVOLI2_FD_187423 | JGI IMG/M metagenome (GOLD analysis project Ga0209149, IMG submission 187423) | Marine gutless worms symbiont microbial communities from Max Planck institute for Marine Microbiology, Germany - Olavius algarvensis... ... | reverse complement strand
CGCTTACAAGCACCGTATGTAGCTTTTTGGCGCTCCCTGTAGAAACCCCGTTAAATCTGTCCCCCGTGGAAAAGCTGTTTGGAATGCGAATGGCGGGTTTGTGTCAGTTCTACTGACGCACTTGTTAGTAATTACTTTGAGTTGAATAAAAATGTACATAGTCATGATACTCGTAGAAGTAAAGACTAGTATGTCACCGCAATTAACAAAAATTTTGGTAAAAGATGTGTTAAACATAAAGCCAGTACTCTCTGGAACCAACTGCCCGAAGTTTTAAAGGATCATTTATCTGTCAGAAACTTTACTAGAAGACTAAAAGTCTTTATGCAGTCAACGAACATATTTTAGTTCGCAAAACTTATTGCCATTTGACATATATATTGCTTTTGTTTAATCATAATTTTTGTGACCGCTAATGACTTCTTGAATGTTATATATGGTTATGGATATGTAGACAATCTTTTGCACATTGGAACGTTATGTCTCCGTCTGTCTTTTCTTTCTTTTTCCTCGGTTTCATTCTCTTGTTGTGTGTGAGTATGCGTGTCTGTGTGACTACAATGGTTGCGCGGCACAGTGGTAGAACGTCGGTCTGTGACTTGACAGGCGAACTTTCGCTGTCCTGCGCTCGACCTGCGGCTGACGGGTGACCACTTATGTGCGTAAACCGTCCGCTATAATGTCAGCCAACCAGGTCGACTCAGCATTTCATCCTTTCGGGGTAGATAAATGAGCAGTAGGCTGCAATTAGATGTCCGCAACCTCAGTCTGGGGATGAGCCATCTGGTGAATGCTTACGAGGTAGAGGCAGGTGCGGTGTAATTTGCAGCTAACACTGTGTGATCCGTACATGAGAGCATTGAGTGTGAGGTACTACAATAAAGGCGCTATATAAATCCACTTCCTTTACCTTTACCTTTACAATACTTATTATAAATGTAACAATGGGCGGCCAGCACGATGAGCACTAGCTTTTCTGGTAGCCTGCCATTGCTGTCTACGTAATTTTGTATTCTACTATACTGAGTTTATGGCAAATAAATATGTATGTATGTATGCACATAAGTACAAGAAATTCATCGCGTTAGCATTCTTAATGCAAACAAACTGCAGTATCCATATATTTTTACAACAATAACAGTTACAAGTTAATTACAATTTTTCTATGTTCACATCTAATTTGCGAACAATCAAGCTGTTGTTCTGGTTCGAAATTATCGCGTGTGCACGTACAATAAATAAACTTGAAACATTCATATACTTCAATTGCCAATATAAATAACCGTGTAACACTAACATACAGTACAACCAGCACAATAACAATAATAATCAAGCTTATTACTCAAGCAACAATAACCATTCTCAAAATGAGATCAAATCGTCTGCGAAGTACACATTATAGGCCTAAACTACGTACAATTGCCGTTTTCATCAATATGTGAATTTACTTTATGCACGGGTTAAGCAAGCCTGACAAACGGTTTACGCCGTGGCACGCAGTTGTGCCATTGGCACACTAAATTTCGTGCCATGGCGTAAAACGGTGCGAACGAGGAGGAAAGAACTCGTGAGAGTGTCCGTGGGCCGGGATGCATGGCGATGCGGGTCAGATGAAGTAGTGCGAAAATAACTTTTCCAAGGTGTCACGACTTGTCGCGACGAAATTGTTGCGTGCACATACGTGACATTGGGTGTCACGCATTACGTGAACAGTTCGTAACTTGCGCGTGACAGATGGAACGACATGGTACAAACCGTGCGTCACCTTGCCGTCTTGCCGTTCCACTAAAACGGCACGACCTGGCACACCATATTGCGAGAGCACTGCGGGAACAAAATCCGTGCCAGTTTGAGTAGGCTACTGCTTGACATAGTAGATTGAAACACTCATGTGCTTTCCATTAGTTAGCCGCCACAAAGTTATACAAAGTTACTGCAGGGTGCGTTTTCAAGGTATTGTCAACAACTGGTGAATAACGTAGCATTTTTTATTCTAAAACAACTATTTTGTAAAATCGCGAAAACCGCGTAAAATTATCAATCAAAAAATAACAATATTGCTAACTTTTTGAACGTTCGTAAAAGTTCGTTTTGTCTCGAACTAAACAAAGACGTCAATTATTACGAAAATCCGGTCAAAACTGTGGCAACAAGAAATACGTTCTGTCGAACTCGGAGTCTGATGGAACTTTTTCATTTTTGATCATGTGACATTTATCCAGTTCAAAATCTACTGCTGTGTACAAAATTTCATGAAAATCGGATGATTATTCACTGAGATATGGCAATATATCGATTTTCAAAATGGCGGCCGTTCGCCATCTTGGAATTGTTTTACCACCATACGAGACCACCCACGAAGTCTCTGTTGCTGGCCGCAGCTGCCTGTCAAATTTCATGTCAATGTGATACACAGATCTAAAGATATAGCTAGGCCAATTTGAATTTTTCGCACATTTGGCTTGAAATGCCTATTCAGGCCCCAAAATGGTGGTTTTGGGGGATTGGACCCCTAAATGTGATTATTCGTCATCGAGACCCCCAAAAGGCACGGTCCTTTGTTGTCAAATAAATGTATGTATGTATGTATCCTTGCGTAAATCCGCGTCTTTTAAGCTATCAACTGTAAAAAATCCGTTGGGGGTCTGACCTGTAGCGAGTTGACAGAAAGTGTGACGGACACACACACAGACACACACACACAGGTAAATTTATATTCTTTCCATGCATAGCACTGGACAGACAAAAATGTAACTTGTGTCCAAAAACGAAACCCACAGAATGAGCCAAAATCAGTGACGCTCATGCCATTTTTTACCCTCAATAAGTCACTTCCGCCAGTTTCTAATGAATTTTTTGAATAAATATTCTTATGTTTTCAACAAAGCTTCGGACAGTCAAAATATTACTTACACGAGTTTATTAATTATTAATGGCGCCTCTGCGACAAACATTATCCTGTAATTTAAACAAACAAGTTTTTATTCTGTAATCGTTTATTTATGTAAAGTAAAGTAAAGTAAAGTACGTGGATTTGTATAGCGTATCGTCGTGAAGCACCTCTAATGCGCTACCGTTTCCCGTAAGTCGGCGCTGATCTCCGCAAGCCAACCGGACAGCCAGGCATCAGCGAACACTACGAGACCACGTGATACGGGTTGGCGTATCACGCGATGTGCCTGTTTACTCCCCCGGAATACGCCGGGTACTCATTCCAGCCTAGACAGGCCAGGCTGAGTAGGCCTGGGTGCCTGGTTCCGCACCTAGATGGTTTACCCGTCCAAAGACGGCCACCCACCTAGGCACTAACCGCGCCTAGCGTAGAGTAACTACGTTGATCAGCCGCAACGTGTTACTGCTACGCTAAACCGGCAAATTGCGTGATAACGACGTCAATTTTAGTGTTGTGAACATTTTAGTATAAGTTCAATTATTTTGCTTTATAATTTTCGTGCAGAAATTCAAGGAATCAGAAGCCGACGTAAAGTGACTGTTAATTGTTAGTTTAACAAGAAGCTCAGCTGTCGCAAAGAGGCCGCGCGTGCTCCATGTCGTTGAAAATTTTGCTGTCACTCAAAGTCATTCGAATTTATTTCGTTAAGCAGGACACGTTAGAGTTCATATTAGTATTTTATTGCAACTATGGCTCTATGTTGTATCGTTTCTGAGATAAGCGAAATACAGGCCGAAACTCGTGACTTTTTTCATACCCCTTCTACATAACAACTCGCCCCGTGGGGAAAACGGTTTCGAATATTTTTCGCTATTTTTTTCACAACCGAATGCGAGAGATCCATGCCCTGTCAGGTGGTATAAACAAATTGTGCAAAATGTGTTCTGCTTATACACAGCTCAAGCGCATTACAGACGGACAGCGATCTCACTAGCGGAGCCTTCGCTCGCTAAAAAAACTAAGATGGCGTCAGTTATTTTGGCGCGAATACAGTATATAGGCTTATTATTAAGCTGGGGGAGTAAACATGCATATCGCGTGATACACCAGCCCGTATCCGTGGTCTCGCAGTGTTCGCTGAATGCCTGGCTGGTGGTTGGCTAGCGGAGATCAGCACTGACTTTTACGGGAAGCGGTAGCGCATTAGAGACGTGTTCGCGACGATGCGCTATACAAATCCACAGTTTACTTACTTATTTACTTTACAGACATAGTGAGTATTGAATACCGACCAGACAACAACTCAGTGCGAGAGTTGTAAAATTAAAACTCGGGGAGTCGACAGTTTTGGATATACATGTAAGCCGCGAAAAACGCAATTGCGGCGTTGCCTGAAACCTGCTGGGTCCAAATATCGTACGACAGCAGAAACGAAGTGGATATACTGAACTGGAGGTTATAACAACGGAACAGAGCTGGTACTTATCACCCAAGTTCTTACAAACTTAGTATTTTGTACACAAATCGCATTAGTCTCCGTGCGTTGCTGTAGGTCCGAAAGTACGAGTACCAAGTGTTCACACAAACCCCCAGGGTGCACTGGGATACGTGAACCGGGGAGGTCGTGGCAACAACCATCAACCCCTTCGGTTCTCACCCTGCAAGTATCGCTAAAACGACTATTAAACGCCGCTGATATGGTTACGATATAAAAATCGAGTATGTAACTATGTACCTAAAATACACAACGATTATAGCCTACAGAACGGATACCAGCCGTTCACAGCTAGACATTTACAACTAAAGTCCTGTTTACACTTGCAACAAATAAAACCGAGATAAAAACAATTAAAGCAGCTGAGAAGGGAAAAATACCGTGTTTTCGGGATTCACAACAATTCACATACGAATAAGTGACTACAGTAAAGCGATGAAGAATATAAATTGTGCAGTGCGGCATACAACTTGTACAATACAACACAAAAACAACATTGACCTATCGAAGGTACTTATGACGAGCGGAATACAAAATAACGATAGAAAAAAAATTTTCTTCCATCTTTTCTCTTTTTTCATTGGCTTGAGATCGACACAGTCTAAGCAGATCTTCATCGACAGTCATGCGATCTCCTGTAACTTTCCATTCTGTATTATCGAGCTCTGCATCCATCTCTATCTAAGTCGCTGATGTCTTTCAGTGTTGGGCAAATGCAAATGATTATTTGATTTAAATCACGATTGAATCACATGTGGTTATTTTATTTGACTACTAGATCTGATTTGAAAGCAAGTGATTTGATTTGAATTTTATTTGAATTGTCATGATTTGATTTGTGATTTAAACAAATCACAAGTTTCACTAAGTTATCTTAAATTATTGTTAAAGTAATATGGGCCGGCGAATAAATGGTATTCTACCAAACTGTGTAGCTATAGCACCACTTGTAATCTCTAGTTATTATAGTTTGATGGACTGTTTTCATCAACATCGGAACTTTTAGAATTTCTGAAACTTAAAATTTCATTCATAAAATTGCGATTTAAGATTTGGTTTCAGAATTGTCCATCACTAATGTCTTTCTCCAGTTTCACGGCTTCTTGCTATTGTCATAAAACACCGCTTTGCATTTGCTGGGATTCATTTCACATAGTTTCTTACTCGTCCGAACCAGCCATTGTTAGCCGAGTTATACACAATAAAGCTTTTCATAGTGCAGTTCCTATTGCAATACTTCGTACCTCATTTTTTTCTCCTGGAAATTTCAAAATAGTCTCCCAAGCTAACCCATTCCTGCACCCTGTTATCAACCTTACCTTGCATTTAGCTTACAGTCTATGAAAGCAACAGGGCAGCATATTACATTTTCTTCGCGTCACATATCGCATATTAACCCTTTACACTCCAAAGGCAATTATAGTGCTACATCGAATAATACGAAGTTGGTACACTGGCCGTTGACGGGTGGGCTGTTACAGTTGGTACAGCGAGGAGGGGCCAGGGCGGGCTGCGGCTCCGCCCAGTCCCCTCCTTGCTGTACCAAATGTAACAGCCCACCCATCAACGGCCAGTGTACCAATCAGTGTATTACTGTATGATGGTCCGTTGCTCTGCGGTTATTAATGTGGCGATTAAAGAGTTAATAACATCCGACTATACAAAAATTTCCTATCTCGACTCTTGAATATCATGCATAACCGAATCATTTTTTTGTCGCGCTCAGCTATGCTAGAGCGCAAATCTGTCTGTCTGTCTGTCCGTTCGTCACACCTGATATTGACTCAAAGTTAATGATCGTTACGATCACGCAGTTTTCGCCACCGGTAGTCCACGGATCTAATGTTTAGGTACCAACTGTCATACCCTGGATTCCAGGGGAACCTCATTGCGAGGGCTTCAAACGAGCCAGGGGTGGATAAAAACGGTGAAAAACATTTTCGACCAATAAATCGTTATATCTCGGAAACGACAGAAGATAGGCATATATTAACAACGGAAGACTAATAGGAAATTGCATACGGGCTTTCAATTTGTACCAATTTCGATGACCTTGAACGACCGTAACGCACCATCTTACATTCTATAGCTTTTCCGGAGCTCCCTGTGTAGAAGCGAATGGAGATAAACCCATACTATCAGCCGCATAAAGATTGCCCCGTGTCCGTAGATTTCAGCGATGTAGGTCTATTTGTCGTGCATAAATTTGCAGGATAAATGAGCCCTAGCCCAGATTTAAAGGTCACGCCATTATTCGACGATGAATATCACAGAAGCGATACAAGATAGGCACATGCTTACTACAAATCACTAATAGAAAGTCATATGTGGCCAACTGAATTGTGCCATCGCGAGTGACCTTGAGTGACCTTTAAAGGTCATTTCATGAACTGTAAACGGTTTCATTGTCTGTATCTAAAAATACAGCATCTATAATGTGCGAAGCATTACACCGGTCGGGTATCAAATTTGAGAATTTATTTCTAGTATCGTATTCGACCAGGAGGACCTTTATGTGATGCTGAGCGCGACCTGTTAGCGACAGCTGCGTTTCTTGTATTACGAGCTTGCCGTTGAGCACTTGCATATCACATCGTCTACGAAAAGCCCCGACGTCGTTGTTAGGTATGATCCAGCGGCGAGGCACCATTAGCGCTGATTAAGATTAAAGTACACAGCTATGTGTAGGTCGTAACCACAACTTACACCAGCAAGATCCCGTACAATTTTGCTACGAGAAATAAAAACTATAAAAAAACAACAAGCCTCGTATAGCGTGGTTTCCTACTGCTATCACATATTTGCAGTTTTTCGTATACTAAAACTGAACAGCGGACAGTTATATTATTAGTTTCCAACAGCAGGTTGTAAACAAACTAACAATCAACTTTACAACGACACATCATGGCACAACTTTCAGATACTCACTTCACGAAAAAAGACATTTGAAATGACTATACAACAACAGACTAGTACAACATCGCCTAGTAGAAACTTCCTCACCTCATGCAGTTTAAAGCCTAGTAATCGCAGCTCTAGTTTTTATTTGTGGCTGTTTCAATTGATATTTATCGAGTTTCACATTCGTTGACGAGCACGGAAAGTTCATAAAACGCCTACGACGCAAAAGCGGTAATTATTCCTTGACTGGTTAGAGTCTGCGAGTCACGCAGAAACGAGTGCAGTTGCGTGCTGAACGATGTCCTCTGTAACACAATGTCGAAACATCTACGGACGACGATGACGACGGAGGCATTTACTGCCAATCACGGCGCCTTGCAAAGCAATTCAATGACCGGCGTGGATCGCACGCGTCCAGAGCTGTCGGTATGCGGAGCGCGCATCTTCCTCCGGGCACCGCCAGCGGCATGAGGCGAATCGTCTGTCCCACGGGGAAGTACGAATGACTGGCCGACGGAGAGGAGACTGCCGGCGATCGGGTCGCCGCGGCCGTTCGACAAAGCGTTTCATTTGCGACTCGACGCACGGACCGGCTGATTCAATTTGCGCCTGATGCCGACGTCGTATAGCGTTTTACGACGCAGACGCAGCCGCTTTCAGTGTCGACAATGGCGTCATTTTTCATTTGAGTTGACGTCCGTGTGCGACTGATGTCAAAAATCTCCACAATCACCCGAAACCCCGAAAGTAATCTCCGTATATTCATCGTTGTTGAGAACGTCATCACGCCGTGGTCTGGTTGTCGACGTGCAACTGATGGGCTTCTGTAGGTACGGCGGCTGGAGATAAAGCGCCGCGGTGATGCACTGCAATAGATTCGGCACCGACTCCGCCGGTCGCTAATCGGGGCGCCGGCGCGTCGGCGCGACCTCCGAACTGCTCGGCGTAGTTCTCCGAACGCAATCTCGAGTTGATGTCGTAGACGTGGCACTGGAGGATGTGCTTGAACGGCGTCCGGAAGTCGCGGTTGAACCTGGCGTAGATGATCGGATTGAGGAAACTATTGGCGTAGCCGAGCCACAGAAACAGACTGCTGAGCCAGTGCGGGATGCACTTGGCCGGCTGATCGCAGAACGGTTTGATGAGTGCCAGAATGAAGAACGGAAGCCAGCAAGCGCTGAACGCTCCCATGATAACACCCAGCGTCTTGGTCGCTTTGCGTTCGTTTGACGACGATATTCTGTTTAGACGTGACTTGCCGAACAAGTGGAAACGGTGCTGGTGTTCGGCGTTGGCCGACGACGACGTGGTTGTCATCAACAGCTCGTTGCCGGCAGATCCTCCTCGGTGGCCGTTGTGTGACACCACCACGTCGTGCGCCACGCCGCTCTCCTTCCGCAGCGGCGTTGTAGAACCGGAAGTGGTAGGATGGTTCCCGACGACTGGTTTGGAGCGCGCCTCGGCGCTGGCGATGCGCGACGAGACGAGGTAGATGCGGGTGTAGATGACGATCATGACGCCGAGCGGGAGGTAGAACGCGCCGATCGTCGCGTACAGCTGGTAGCCGAAATTCTGACTCAGCATGCACTGTCCGACGACGTGCTCTGACTTGCTGATGAACAGTGGCGGGATGCTGATGAGCGCCGACAAGACCCACACCGCTACGATCATCGCCGCCATACGCAGCGGGGTCCGCTTCATGGCGTACTGGAACGGGCGCGTGATAACGAAGTACCGGTCGACGCTGATCGCACAGAGGTTGAGTATCGACGCCGTGCATAGCAGAACGTCGAGGGAGGTCCACATGTCGCAGACCGCCTTTCCCAGCGCCCAGCGGCCCATTACGTCATACATGGTTGCGAACGGCATGACCATCACGGCGACGAGCAGGTCGGACACGGCCAGCGAGACGATCAAAAGGTTCGACGGAGTTCTCAGTCGACGCACAATAGCGACCGCCGTACAGACGAGGATGTTGCCGACGACCGTTCCGACGACGGTGATCCCACACGTCAGCGTGATGAGTACCACGGCCCACGTCTCGTACGGTCCCGACACAGACTCGCCACTTCCGGTCCCGTTATCCGCCATCTTGGCTCGCGTGACGTCAGACCACACCGCCGTCTGCGACGTCGCCGTATCGCTCATCCTTCGACAAACAAGGATGAAGTATCTGTATCTCACAAACTGTTTACCGGTCCACGCAGGTTTAATGTCGATCGTGTAATCAAATCGCGCTGCTCACTGTTCTCTATCAACGTCAATCTCTCTCACCAAAAGAAAGCAAATGTTCTCCGCAATCTGATAGATGTTACGGCAACCACACAGCACTGGTCTGCATCTTCCGGTCGCAGTAAATCGGCTGCTGTCACACAGACAGACAGTCGCGCTGTCGCTACTCGCTCAGCAGGTTCTACCGCCGTGGGCCTATACACAGCGCTATCACTGTTTTCCGACGTTCGTAAGGCCAGCCAACCACCGACGTCCGATCCAACGATGTCTGCGAAAACGAGTTTCGGACGCTCTGTTATGACGAGCGACGAGTCGACGACCACCGCGCTGTGTGCTGTCGCTCTCTCAGGCAGACAGCGCCGAGGCCGGTGTGAGGCCGGGTACTAGCAGAGCCGGGCAGACTCTCTCGGCGTGGCGCGCGCAGTCGCCACCAGCAGGAAGCGGCGACGCGCATCGGCCGGGGCCGCCCGAAAATCAATTTATACGACGAATCAAAGGCTGTCAGCGACCGAACACGCTCGAGTATCGGAATGTCGCCGGCTTAAAGTAGCCGCCGAGCCGCGCGTCCGCCCGCTATCTCTTGGTAATCTAATTCTCATCCCTATCAGCATCCGTTGTGCGCTGCGCCTCGTCTTTCATCCGCTGCAGCGCCGACGGCAGCCCGACGCACGGCCAACAACGAGAAAAAATGCCGTTTACTCGCGTAGCCCGGCTAAAAGCGGGCGTTGTTTGCGAGAGAAGAGTGAGTCGTAGACTCATGGAGGAATGTAATCGCAACTGTCAATCCGCCCGCTCAGTCGAGCCACAGCCACAGTAGTAAATAGTAGACTAGGCAGCGGTCTGCCGCACGTGGCGTAACCCTTTAATGGGCACATTAAAACCGCAGAGCAGCGGACCATTATACAACAATACGGTGATTGGTACACTGGCCGTTGATATCACATTTGGTACAGCGAGGAAGGGTCTTGTTTTAGTGTCTTATAGGCCGAGCAGTTGAATATATTTCAAGGTTTTTTAAATGACAAATGTAGGCCTAATTGTGTTTTATGTCATCTGCCTAAAGGTGTTCTGGGATTGTTTTCATATAGTACTTCAGCAAAATGAAAAATAGGCCTTCAACTGATTTCAATCATACTTTTCTATTACGGGATTCGCCTTGTTCCATGTATTCAGTGTACTATAAAATTTCAAGTTGAACCTACTTGAACATTTGGTTCTGTTCAGGCAACTCAAAAAAATTAGTAAGGGATACTTCACAGTCCAAAGTACTTGATTTTATCGAGTTGACTCAGCAAGTAATTTTTACAGTGTGGGCGGGCTGCGGTCCCGCTCAGTCCCCTCCTCGCTGTACCAAATGTAACATCCCACCCATCAACAGCCAGTGTATCAACTTAATATTATTCAATGTGGCACTAAGGCCCGGTCCACACTGGCGACACAGTCGAATATGACACGGTCGATTTTGCTGATTTCGACAAAGTCGACAGCGTTGAATATGTTCAACTTTGGCGAGAGTGTTGATTGTTGACCGCGACAAGCTGTCGAATTCGACTTCGTCGCCAGTGTGTTACCGGGCCTAAAGGCGATACACAAGCCGACATTGACGGCCGACAGGACTGTCTGCCTTCGTTTCGGCCGTCAATTATAACAAATTTCACTTACTTACTTACTTACTTACTTATAGTGGTGCAGTCGTACCCAGAAGTTTATCAATATTCATCCTAATAAACATTTGCACGGAGCTGGTACCGCCCACAACTTACAGACTGGGCGACGTAATGTTTTGCCTTTGTTACTTCGTTACTTTGTAACGACGTTTGTTAACTGTTTTTTTTTCTAGAAAAATTTCTAACGAAGCAAGATTGCGGGAAAACGGTTACAGCTGTCATGAAATGAAGGCTAAGTGGTTAAATTCGCCAGGTATCAGCACCCTGCAGTGAGGCGTGCGAAGAGCTTTGATATGCCTATCACCACCGGTTTATATGGTTATTGCTTGGTGCTATTGGTATTTTTCCTTCCTATACTGTCTGTATTGTGTTATTGTCAGTTTTGTGGGTTATTCAGATTCGTAGGTTAGTGTAAGATTTGTTTTTTGCAGTGTCTTGCGACACATAATTGATATCTGGTATTCTGTCACTTTATTAAATAAATAAATAAATTGCTAATCATTTAAATAAGTTAACTATTTCAAAAGCACCCGATAATATGGTAGATAACGGTGTATAGCGCTAACGAACCGCGGATCATGAGTCTTACAACTATTTACAGCCTACATAAAATTATTACGTGAAGTTTGATATCCAAACGAACAGCAAAGCAATTAAAACGCATGTTATCTGCATGCCATTGCCTGTCACCCGATTTAATACTTTACTAGGAAAATCCTCATTTGGGTTTTGAAATGTCTGAGCTACAACAGTTGTTTAGGTGGAGTATGACTGACTGGAGCCTTGATTTAGTTCTGTATTTTCCAAGCGCCTCTGTGTCTTTGGTCTTCATGGTGCCACGTATACAGTAACGATTTTTGGTTACATCTTTTTCTTTACCGTTTGAACATCTTTATTCACCATAAGTGGTAGCAAAAAAAATTAAAAATTAGTGAGATAAGCCTGGTATGACTGGCCCTTGACCTGGTTGTAACGTTTATGTCGGAGGTAAAGTCAGAGTAGCTAAATTATGATGTCTTATAACTTACAACACCGTGGATCAAAATAAAATTGTGTATTATAAGTAAAACAGTCGTTAAACTCAAATCAACAATAAACGATAAGGTACAAACAAGAAT
>Ga0209149_1001333_pt1 | contig 12315 bp, 8 predicted proteins | sample WorMetTyACAVOLI2_FD_187423 | JGI IMG/M metagenome (GOLD analysis project Ga0209149, IMG submission 187423) | Marine gutless worms symbiont microbial communities from Max Planck institute for Marine Microbiology, Germany - Olavius algarvensis... ... | reverse complement strand
CCATACGGCATACCGTCGTGCATCACTCATCGACCTCTACCTATATACCAAATTTCATTCAAATTGAAGAAACTTTTTGTGGACGGACGGACGTACGTACGGACGGACGTACGGACGGGCGGACGGACATTTTTCCCTTCTATACTATTAGGTCGACTTTCAGAAGTCCACCTAATAATGTGCGAAACCCCCGCCCCTATTGCGAGGACAGAGGCACTTACAACAATGTGCAAAACCCCCGCCCCTCTTGCAAGGGCAGGGGCACTTTTTCACCACATGGTAGCCCAAACATTCTAGTTTTACCAGCATCAAACATTTTCACAAAATTCCGACCGGGTCACCCCCTACGGGGGCGCTAAATACAGGTGGGGTATAAAAAGTTCGCGATTTTCTACCAATAAGTCGCTATATCTCGCAAACTATACAAAATATTGCCATAGTTACTACGGAAGGTGAATAGGAACTCGTATGCGATCTATCAAATGGTGCCATTTCCAATGACTTTCAACGAACCGTAACTCTGTTTTCAAGGTCACACCACTCTTTGACGTTAAATATCTCACAAACGGCTATAGATACGGCCATAGTTACTATAGAAGGCGAATAGGAAACCGTAAGCTTTTGAATGGCATCAATTTCAATGACCTTGAGTGACCTCTAACCCAGATTGTAAGGTCACAATATTATTCAACATCAAATAACTCAAAAATGGTACAAGATAGAGCTATATTTACAATGGCGGACCAATAGATAGTCATATATGGTCTATCGAACGGCGCCATTTTCAATGACCTTAAACGATCCCTAACCTGGTTTTCAAGGTCACGCCATTCTTTGAGTATGAATATCTCACAAACAGCTACAGATATAGCCATAGTTAATATAGAAGGCCAATAGGAAACCGCACCCAAGCTTTCGAATGGCACTAATTTCAATGACCTTGAGTGACCTCTGCAAGTCATAAGTGTTTGCATTTTTGTCATTCACGCTAAAAGTCCTATTCACTGTCCCAAACTGCAAGGTCATGATAATTTTCAACGTCCAATAACTCGTCTAATAGTAAGTCATGTATGATCTGTCCAATGGTTCCATTTCCAGTTACCTTGAGTGCCTCTTAACGTATATTTCAAGGTAACGGAGATGCCCTCGACGAATTGTGTGCACAGCTGACGCGCGATCTGTTTGCGATAGCTAAGTTCTTGTTATTACTATTATTAACGTTTTACTGACATTGTTTTAAAGCTTGCTAGGGACCACCAATGGGAAAACGACAAACTACGCATGCAGACGCTTCCTGAGCAAGGACTTGCTGAGAAAGCTATCATTTCCAGTTACCCCAGTGACAAAGGGTGAAATAAAATTTGAGCACTGTTAAGGAAGTCCGCAGTCGAGTTGACCACACTGACTTAACCATTCTGCATAAACGAGGCAGTGGGACAGAGAGACCTGCCACAGCATCTGCCTGCGCAGCTTGTCTTTGTAAGACAATGTTTCCATTGGTAGGCCCTACCAAGCTTTAATATAACTTCAGTTACATCTGCCTGTGCAGCGTGTGTTTGTAAGACAATGTTTCCATTGGTAGGCCCTACCAAGCTTTAATATAACTTCAGTGTGGTTCTCACGGTACTCAGCCGTTGTACCCGACCTATCTCAGCACAATAAACAAACTTACAACAACACCAAATTCTGACGGCGATCAAACCGCATAGTTGACTTTGTGGGTGGTCCAGAATGACAAATTCAAATTCAAGATGTCAGATGGCTGCCATATTGCAAAATGTTGGAAATGCTATAACTCGCCTACTAATAAGTAAGTAAGTAAATGATTTATAAAGCGCCGACGTCTATAAAGAATCAGGGCGCATTGAGAGCGGGTGGTCATTAGGGGTTAGCACAGGCTGACTGAAAATAATGTGTTTTTAGATGCCAGCGAAATGTAGGTATTGATGGAGAATTACGGATACTAGCAGGCAATAAATTCCAGATTTTTGGTGCTGAGATTCGAAATGCACGCGAGCCAAATTCAAGGTTGTGTCGTGGAACAGAGAGTTGAAAAGAAGAAGAAGATTGCAGAGTCCGTGTGGGTTCATAATGTTGTAACAGTTCGGACAGGTAAGGTGGCTGGCCAGTGTGCAATGCCTTATACGCCAAGGTGGCCAGTTTGAAATGTACTCGCCATTCAATGGGTAGCTAGTGGAGGTTTTGGAGTAACGCAGTGGAGGAGAGTGGAGAAGTGTATGGACGCTGATAGGTAACGACTCTTGCCAGCGCATTCTGGGTGCGCTGAAGGCGATTAATATGCTTCGAAGCTGCGCCGTACAAGATGGAATTTACCTGATCGAGACGCGATGAAACCAGTGCAGACGCGACAGAAACGGCTATACCATCATCTAAAGATGAACGAATTTGCTTGAACGATCGAATATGATAATAGCAGGAGCTGGATAAAGCCTTGGTATGGGGTTTCATGGTGAGACTGGAGTCTAGCGTGGCCCCCAGGATCTTAACTTTATCAGAGAGTTGGATGTCTGTACCAGCGACGTTCAGACCGGAAAAAGATTTGAGCCTTTTGGGTGTGCCAAACAGAATGGCGACTGATTTTGTTGGGTTGAGGGCCATGCCGTTTTCACAAAACCAAATGCGAAGAGAGTTTAAACACGACTCAAGTGCTTGAAGTGCAGAAATGTCTTGGCTGTAATTGGCTGGCAAAAGAAAAGAGCAACATAGAGTTGCGTGTCGTTCGTGAGAGACTTTATGTGAATTAGCAATGGTGCTTCAGCGCTTTGCTATACTGGACTGTATTTGTGTCGCGAATGCATTTGCAACGCGCAGAGTTCCCTAAATTTTATTAGAAGTTTTTGTTCCTATATATATCTGCGTCTGTCTCCAATAGCTGAGTTCTTTTGCTCGTAGATACACGCACGGAAGCAGAGTGGCAGTGTAAAGCAGTCGTTGCTAGGCAACACGTGCCATATGTCAGCGCTTCTCGCCATTGACAGGTAGGTACTGCTACAAAATGTATCTTACCCGGTTCCTTCCCTGAAGGTGTGAGATGTGAGATGCCTCTATTCCCCCCCCCCTTGCGTGGCACAGTGGTAGAACGTCGGTCTTTTTTTGGCGCCATCTAGTGAACGCTTACGAGGTAGAGGCAGGTATGGTGTAATCTACACTACTGTGTGATCCATACCTGAACGCCTTGAGTGTGAGCCTACAATAAAGGCGCTATATAAATCAACTTACCTTTACTTTTTACCTTATCTGCAGTTAGTTTTTCTGTGTTGATGATGTTTATTCTCCTGTGTTCGGCAGCACTTTGCTTCGCTGGCTGGATCCTCTGCTGCCCATGCTGGACGCTCGGCTTCAGTCTGCGAGATCCGCCAGTCTACTACGACTACGTCAGCCGCCGCCACCACCACCATCATCATCCGCAGCAGCAACAGCAGCAGGTGCTTGACGACGACGACGATGATCCATGCTGGCCGTGCGACAGATGCCTACATGAAGATCGCGTAACCTCCGTCCAGTGTGAAGAAAATCGATAGTATCGACAGTGCAGATGTACATTAATGCCACGCATTTGCATCAAATAAGAGTGAATCCGCAGTTGATTTTGACATATCCTACCAAATCTAACAAACAGGCCTAACTAGAATGTGCTCAGAGAACGCAAAACTCCGCCAAGGCGTCTAACCTCGACCAAAAGTGACCTGGATTTAAATCCAGATTTCCGGATTAACCCGGATTCAGATCCGTATGTCTGCCGGATCGCTGCCACAGACAGAATTGACAGAATGACAGAGAAACCGACCTGATCGCATAACATTGGCGGAGGTAAGAATAGGATTTACCGAAAGAGTAAGTAAACCTAGTCGTAAAGAACAGCTTCAGTTTGTCTGATATCGGCTATTTATCAAAGCATGCGCTCAGTTAGTAGGCCCTACTATAGTTCAAATGACACCGGTGCACTAATCGGACTATCGTCGTCGAACGCGCCGTCAATACACGGCGGGAAGTAGAGGTCGTCGTAAGGCAGACTGGCCAACGTTGACTCGACGCTCGACGGCAAATGATGAATGCGGTCGCGCTCCTCTGACACCGTGGTCGATGTCGTGGTCGGCGACGAATCAGCGCTCCAGCCCAGCGCCAGCGCCACAGTGTCTGACGTCAGCTCTGCGACGTCCAGCTGCATCGATGACGCTCTGTACAAACGGCCAAAGTATGCTGTTTCAAGGCCAAACAAACAACAATGTACACAAGAAGCTCAGCTATCGCAGACAGGACGCGCGACGCTCCACGTCGGTGGAAATTTTGCTAAGTCACTAGCTAGGTCATTCGAAATTGCACCGTTAACCATTTAATGAACACTGATAATTACAGTGTCACATCAATAATACTAAATTGGTAATTGATACACTGGCCGTTGATTGGTGGGCTGTTACATTTGATACAGCGAGGAGGGGACTGGGCGGGGCCACAGGCCGCCCAGGCCTCTCCTCGCTGTACCTAATGTAACAGACTAACAGCCCACCCATCAACGGCCAGTGTATCAATCACCATATTGCTGCATAATGGTCCGTTGCTCTGCGGTTTAATGTGCCCGTTAAAGGGTTAAGAGGGCGTGTTTGAGTTTTTGTTAGTATTCCATTGTATCTATGTCTCTACCTTGTCCCGTTTCTGAGATAGTTAACGTCACACCCTGCGAAATCTAGGTTAGCAGTCATTCAAGGTCAGCGGAAATGGCACCGTTTGATAGAGCATGCACGAGTTCCTATTGGCGTACCACACCATAATCCGAGACAATAATCGCGATTTTTTCATACCCCACCTGCATTCGTCGCCCCCTTTAGGGAGGTCCTAGTCGGAATTTTGCCATAACGTTTGGTATGGAAAAACCAGAGTGGGAGCTACCAGAAGGTGAAAAGTTCGAGAATATATTTACTAATTTCGATGTAATACACGAATGTGGCAGACGGACGGACAGACAGAGAGACGGGCACCGCACGACGGCATAGGCAGTACTATGCATAGCGTCGCGCGGCAAAAATTATACTGTCTGCTGTCTTAAGCGGTGGTCACAACAACGATTCGACTGCGTCACGACTTTTTGTAAGGAAGGAAAGGACATGTCAATTTCAACTATTACTATTGGTTCAAAAACACAGACACGTATAAAACCATAAAACTACAATGAATGTTACACTAGAAACTGTGCAATACATCACACAGTATACTACTTATACAACTAGAAAACTAACAATCTACCAACAATAACAATTGCTGACAAAAAAAAACGTCGAATCATGGTTGAAATGTAGTTGTGACGACCCCCTTAAGCGAAGAAAAAGTCAACGTAAGTAGGTAAAAATAAGTTCAGGTTTTCTGGCACGAAATTTAGTTTATAGGCGAGCAATTTAATAATCGGTAACTTATCAATATAGTCAGGTAACTGTTTCATAATCCAACAACGTAATAGACACATAAACGATCGATTTCGTTGGTACCTATCGTGAGGGTGACCGTTTTCTGTTTTCATGATGCGCTGGCGTTCCGACTCAATAATACGCTGAAAATTCTGACACGATGTCAAAACCGACTTTGCACTGCAAGCGCCGTCTTAAATATATAAAAGATACAAAAACACAACAAACATGCATGCAAAGGCTTTTATGTTACAAACAGTTTGTATATTGTAGATATCTATCTAATCTATCTAAATATCTGAAGTAAACCAATTTATAAATTTAATAAAATTTAATAAGAGTTTCGTTTACGTAACATGGCCTATTCACGCTGTGGAATATCACTGACCGCATACAAAGTAGCAACTGCCGTATCTCAGATGACTTTCCATCAGATGGTAGTTTTCCTGTTCGCGGAGTTTTTCTGTGTACCAGTTAACACCGTTATTCTGCAAACAACAAACGTTGCTATGATTACGCGGGTCTCATCAGCCTAGTCAGTCGTCCTGTCTCCGTTCACCTCCTCATTCAGTTATCAACCCATCCTTGTCATCATCGCTATTCTCAGCCAGGCTCAAAACCTACCTTTTTTAAACAAATCCTTCCCACCTTAACTTTAGTCCCATTGGACTGTTTCATGGTAATGGGACTGGGCCGGACCTATCATGCTCATAAGTTTATTCTTAACCGCCATACGTCAGTATGGCACGGTACTAACTTTGCTTTCTGTCCGTTTTTTGATTACAGACATCTCGGCGACGGTGGCACCGATCGGCGTGAAATTTTGCATGACGGTACATGTGTCCCGGATGTGTCATCTTCCATTTTGGAGGCGGTGCCCTATGGGATCTTTAAATCCGAAATTGCTCACCCCCGTATGTCGGTTATTGTATTTTGCTAACAGACTTATTAGTTTTTAAGCGCCTCACTTTACTTTAGTAAAAGAGGCGCTTATTGAGATAGGCTGTGTCGTGACGTCGTTGGTCGTTGGTTGGTTGGTTGTCACGCGCGTGCACTGCGGCCAAACGGTGCATCCTAGGCCTATAGTTACTAACTTACTATGGAACACTAATAGGAAACCCTACCCCAGGAATTCAATGGTACAAATTTCGACCCCTGGGGTGACCCCTAACCGGGGAATGGGCCCCCCGTGAAGCGCTTTTTGTCAAATTACTTTGACCTCTTGTTCTTTTACATTTATTGTTCATTCCGTGTGGTAGACTAAGCTGGCTATCCGTCAGCTTTTTACTGCACGTTAAATTCACATTATCGTATTCGTATCGTATCGCATCGCATCGTATTACACTGGATTCTTCTTAACTACAAAAATTTGCTCGTGAGATGTTTCATCTTACTGTCTCTGTAACTGCGTATGCATGCATCAGAATTTTGTATATGTGACATAACGTAACGTACGTCGCAGAAATTCGACATGATTGAACTGTGACACTTCTGATGTTTACGCAACGAGCTTGGATCCGTGTATCGTTTGTCGCATCCTGGTGTGCCGCACGGATACGGACGCTGGCAACAGAAACATCGCATCACTATGCCACTCGTTTTGTTAGCGAGCGTTACGTCGTGAACTCTCCGCTATTGAGATCGCATTTCCGTCTGTCCGTCTTTCTGTCCGCGCGCAAGCTGTGAGTATACAGAGGATTTTTTTTCATAATTTATTTACACCATCTACTGGGCTTATTCGCAACCTTTCTTTCCAGCGGTTGTAGAGGTATGAAGAAATCCTCCATTTTCGACCAATATCTCGCTTTATCTTTGTAATGTTTAATCTTTAATGTGCTGCACTAGCTGGTTGTGAAAAGTAGTTATTCATCGACGATGAGAAAGATAAATAATTAATACATCAAACACAGTAAAACAAGGTACTGATATGTACAAATCTGTACCAGTTTGTGGTAACACATAAGAATGATCACGTTTTCGTGCCGTTTATGTGGCTTAATAAATACTCTCTCTCTCTCTCTCTTAACAATATTTGATAAGACAGTTCAGGACGAGTCTGAAAATCATAGTTCTTACTGTTTCGCGGTGCGTTCTCTGGTGCTTCGCTCGGTCTGATGAGTTACTGAAGAGCTTCATGCATCGCGGATGGAGACAGGCGTAAGGACGTTCACCGGTATGCGAGCGCGTGTGTATCTTCAGGTTCTCCAGCCGTGAAAACGACTTGTTGCAACCGTAGAACTGCAAACAGATTTGCCGGAAAAAAATAACAAATATTTCTGACAGAAACGATCGAAACTGTAGTCCGACATTTGTAGAGAAAAATATACAATATTTATCTTTATATTTTACGTTGAACTTTATGCTACGGCAGTAACGGTTCGGCTGTTCACTTATTCGAGGTAGCATCTGTATATACCGTGTCGTACTCTATAGCTCTCGTACAAACTGATGTCGTTTTACGAACATTCAGACTTAAGCATATCTATACTGCTCAATTAAACTAAGCCCGTAGCCAGCCTTCTGATAACGGGGGGTCGTTTTTCTCAGATTTTGGACCGTCTTCAGGATTTGATAATTGGAGTTCCCAGCGGCTGTCTATGGGAAACCTCGATTTTTAAACTAATAATGACTGATAACGTTATTTTGTGGTCAAAACCAGGGTTGGACATGGGTCCATTTTGTTAAATCCAATCCAACCCAATCCACTAGCTGACTGATCCAATCCAATCCAATCCACGACGACCATGTGTATTCCGACCCACATCCAATCCAATCAATTGTACCCCGCAGTGGCGAAAACACTGTCAGTTGCAATACAAAAAAATGTTTTCGTTGTTGATCTAATTTGTGCAGTTAATAAGATAACCTACTATAAACAAAAGCCACAGTAATGCAATATCTGACATTAACTAAAAGCCTGAAAAAGCTACACACACTGAAAAAGTTAAAATACAGTCAGAGTTTGTTTGACCAGTCCAGCTTTGAGTCTCTGAAAATTTCACTTTAGAGGCAATTAGCGGTCATCTGACCCAATCCAGTCCAATCCATGCAATTCCTCCCACAAATCGACCCAATCCAATACAATACAATTGAATCCAATCCAATCCATGGATGAATCCAATCCGTGTCCAACTCTGGTCAAAACTCGAATCTATACGGTAAGTACTCGATTTTATTAATTCTATGTCACAGACGGACGATATTCAAGATGTTAGCGCTCGAACAGTCGGCGGAGAAGTGATCTCTTAGCGCCGGGGGGGGTCGTTTTACCGCTCCGACCCCCTCCCCCCAGTCCGGGGAGGGGGTCGTTTGACCGCTCCGACCCCCTCCCCCCAGTGGCTAAGGTCTGTACTACTCAAACGAACGTTAACAGTATGTACCAGCATGGCGCCGCTTCTTCTCTTGTTCACAATTTTAAGGCAACGAATTTATTACTGCATTTCAACTTTAACCCATTAGACTGCAGAGGCAATTACAGTGCAACATCAAACAATAATATGAAGTTGGTACACTGGCCGTTGATGGGTGGGCTGTTACATTTGGTACAGCGAGGAGGAGACTGAGCGGCGCCGCAGCCCGCCCAGGCCCCTCCTCGCTGTACCAAATGTAACAGCCACCCATCAACGGTCAGTATTGCTGTACCGTATTGCTGTAACGGTACGTTGCTTTGCTGTTTTAATGTTGCCATAAAGGTTTAAACGTCACAGTCACATCAGATGCAGCTAGTCGAGGTATTCAGAAGCCACCCGTTGACGTGTCGAGTGTTTGAAGAAAAACGAAAAAAATCCTACAAAAAAACCTACCGTACACCTGTGAGGCTTGTCGCCAGTATGAATGCGCGTGTGTATCAGGAGCTTATAACGGGCGTTGAACGGCTGCCAGCGCCGCGGACAACCCGACCAGCCGCAGTGGAACGCACCTGCCGCCAACCGAACGTGACCGTCAAACCGCCCGTGTCGTCGCGGTCGCCGCCGACTCGAGTCCGCCGCCCCGCCGCCGAGGCCGTCATCTTGCCGACACGACCTGGCATCGCTGACGTGAACCGACTCCACGTGCGTGACCAGCTCGGCGCGGCTGTCGAACGACTTGCTGCCGCATCCGGTCCACAGGCAGCAGTGTGTCGTTGCGACGGAAGCTGAACTATCGTCAAGTAACTCAAGATGCGGCGACATGTCGCCGTTCATTCTCAACGTGGCCAATTGATTTCTACTTCAGCTCTGCGAATTACACCATCTGTTCTGCTGTATTTCATCTAAAAGACCTTTCTCCGTCAAAAACCATAACGAGAAGAACTCTGACGATGATTCACGGACCGATCCCAGATCTTAATCTCCTGCTACGAACCAAGTCTAAGTAACAAACAAGCGTAATTGGCACCGAAAAAAACCTGTTGTCGACAGCGTTGGGTAACCACTGACACGTCGATCAATCCAAATGTTGTTGGATAATCACCGTTGCATATCGCGACTCGTCCAAGTTGTGTGATGTGCCAAGTCCAGCGTCAACACTGAGACCATGCACTAATCTATACCGAGATTATATTATACACTGTACTGCAGGCAGATGTGCTTCACATTGTCGCTGATCTCTTTCACTGCGTGCTGTGGTGGCGACTCCAGGCTCGCTTCACCTACGTTGTACGGCAGTGAGTAGGCAGGTCTAAATCACTTAAGCAAAATAAGATATCGTTGGCTTTGATTCCACGCGATAAGTTTAGCGTTGGTTCGAACCAACTTAACCCAGTCGTTTCACAACAAATACGTGCAGCATATAACCGTTTGTAGATGTGCATTATTAACCCTTTAGATTTCAAAGGCAATCATAGTGCCACATCGAATAATGCGAAGTTGGTACACTGGCCGTTGATGGGTGGGCTGTTACATTTGGTACAGCGAGGAGGGGCCTGGGCAGGCTGCGGCCCCTCCTCGCTGTACCAAATGTAACAGATCATTCATCAACGGCCAGTGTGCCAATCACTGTATTGCTGTATGATGGTCCGTTGCTGTGCGGTATTAATGTGGCGATTAAAGGGTTAAAACCCCGCCGCAAAAGTGGTGGCTTTACGCGATGGTGCTGTCCTTATGTTTGTCTGTTCGTTTGTTCGTCTGTCGCCGGCAACGCATATTATCGCTGGCGGCGGGGGCTTATCGCGTGGGCTAATCGAGTTGCACTGACTTTGTTTCACTATTTTTCCCCCTGTGCTTTTTTTATTTTTTTTCCTTCGCGAAGAGCATCAGAGTGTATGAAAAGTGATTTTAAGCGTCAGTTTAAAGACAAATACAGGCCTAACTTGTTGCTGCGGCAGTGGACGGAGACGCCACTGTATAAGTCGTGGATCATACTTGTCTGTCGCAGACGCCGTTCGCCTTTTCGCGACGACCATATAGCGAGTAGCGACATCAATAGAACACGCTCACCACTTGCATAATAGGCCTACAGAGTCAGCGAGAGCGCGACAGACGCCAAGCGAGCCGTTCAAAGCAACCGATATATCATCAGTTTTATTGGCGTCGATCGTCCGAGCGTCTCCGATCGGAAAATAAATCGCACCTCGTGGTGGGCGATCGGGTCGCCAACCTGTGCAGGGACCACGAAGTAGGTGTACGGCGTCTTGGGCCGGTCCTACCGGCAGCGACGACCATTTAGCGGGTCGCGTCGATCTCGACGCAAAGTTTCACAATCGCTGGGGCGTGGCGTATGACCAGCGGGTCAACAGAGGCATCGCGTTCACGGCCGACTGACGACGAGACTTGTTACTGCAGCAAGTGAAGCGTACCTTCAAACGCCGACTTCACGGCGGATTGGCGGTATGCCGACTTGCCCCCTGCTCCGCACTTTTGATCTATTCATGCTGTCGTACTCGACGGACACAATATAGACATGCTTTTTTAGCCTTTTCAACTCGTTAAGTGCATGCGCATTATTGATTTATTGCAGCTGTTTTTGAACATCTTTATTTACCACAAATGGTAGCAAAAACAAAAGATATAAAAATACAAACAAACAAACGGTATACAATGTACTGCTCTTTTAAAGTGCGCTATAAAAACAGTTTTTGCTTTATTTTTAATAAAACAAATTGTTTTCAATTAGGCCTATACTAGGTGTAGGCCTATTTTAATACGAATATCCGCCTTGCCCGTCTATAAGAATATACGATAATGCAAGAGTTATTTATCTGTTATCTTATTTCTGTACTATCCAATATTTGAAATCGTAGTGATGCCAGAAAAGCAACTTTCAGCAGTCAATAAAGTGCAGCGATAGCACAAAGCTATGCACTATGCAGTACGCAGATCTTATTTTTTTCCGAGGCTGAAAATGATTATTGTGACGTCACGTCTATGTGATGCTTTTGTTACTATTGCACACGCTGTTGAAATGTGTATTGCTGTAGGTTAGTTCAGTTGCATCTAATTTACAAACAAATTATTCAGACACTGGTGCACAATCCCACCTTGCCGAGTTCGCGTTAGGGTTAGGGTTAGGTTTAGGGTTAGGGTTAGCGTTAGCGTTATATAGTATATACAATATATACAGAGGTGCGATTCTGCACCAGTATATACCATTGGCAATTTTTCGTCTGTTGACGTGCGATTTTGTCTATACGATGAAATGAACATCATGTTGATATAGAAAAGACATGGACGTTGTAAACTTTTAATGGCTGTTATAATGTTGAATAATTCACTGATCTTTGTCGTTTTTAAAAAGGTTAGTGGTAGAGGAAGAGAGGTCGATGGGCAATAATGCGCGGCCAAACATGTAGCGTTCTTAGGACGAAAATTTGAAAACTGCCACTAACCGGTGCTTCTGACCCTAGCCTACCTACGAGGAGCGGTCCTGCCACTAACCCGTGCTTCTGACCCTAGCCTACCTACGAGGAGCGGTCCTG
>Ga0209149_1001332_pt1 | contig 12317 bp, 6 predicted proteins | sample WorMetTyACAVOLI2_FD_187423 | JGI IMG/M metagenome (GOLD analysis project Ga0209149, IMG submission 187423) | Marine gutless worms symbiont microbial communities from Max Planck institute for Marine Microbiology, Germany - Olavius algarvensis... ... | reverse complement strand
AAAAATCGCTTAAGAGGGTATACCCCTTTCATGCAAATTTATACGAAAAATACCGATTTTGGGGCTGTAGGCCCATATTTTTAAACCCACAGTAGTGAAATTTGGCGTGAGGGTGCAAATGTGGGACTCCCCAAGCCAAATTTTGTACAAATCGCTTGCTTAAGGGGGTATACCCAAAATTACCAATTTCAGCAATTTTTGGGTGCCCACAGTTTAAGAGTGACAACGGTGAAATTTGGCGTGAGGGTACGGACTGGGACACCCTCACCCAAGCTTAATTTTGTAAAAAAAAATGCTCGGGGGATGTGTCTCTTAGTGGCTACTTTTTACCAAAAATTCGAAATTTTCACGATTTTTAGCACTTAAGCCAACATTTGTATACCATAATGTTAAAATTGTACTTACGAGAACGGGTGGACTTAAGAATCCATTAACAATACAAATTTTCGTGAAAATCACTCAAGGGAGGCGCCTGCCAGTATTCAGAGGTGATGCATGTTGATTTCTAGTTTACTTTAGAATTGTAAATATGTGCAACAACTTACCCGAAATAGTCATACCAGCAGATACAACAGACACTTTCAAAAGAAGATAGATAAATTTTGGCAACACCAGGTTATATTATATGATTATAAGGTTGACTTAACCGGTGTTGGGAACAGAAGTCAGATAAATGCGGATGATACACTGTAAATGTGAATATAATTGCACTTTTGCACTGCTTATTTTTTTCGTTTGCACAAGCTGGGCATAGAGGCACATGCTTACGCCCATTACACATCTTTGCTTTGCTTTGCTTTTAAATGGCAAATGCTGTACAAATGAAATCAACTTCCCATTAATGTTGTGAGCCTCACTTTAAGCATTTGCGTTCAAGTTTCGGCCAGTTTGTACTTGCAGGGTCTATCATCAGACTATTGTTTCGGTCAGGATTAGAGTTTGGTTTAAGGTTAGCGTTAGAATTAGGGTACCACTGTTTGCAATAGCACCCCTGAAACTGCATATATCCTGAACTTTCCTGTGGCTGGGCAAATGAGTAAAAGTTAGTGATATTTCATATTTTCACAATTGTATACCTGTGTTCTGTGCAGGCAGTGTTACACAAAATCCATTTTCTGGCAAAGATTGAACTGTTGTGTGATCATCAACATTAACTGGCATTTGACTTGTAATGGGTGGACGTCTGTCTGGTGGTGTAAAGACGTTAACTCCACAAGGTGACACTGTTCACTCCATTGTATACAATACAAATGTGGTCGATCTGTGTCGACCGTCGAGGCTGGATTTGCTGCTTGATCTGCCTGAAGTACCACCCGATGTACAAGCTATTCACTCGTGGAATCCTGATGATCGATCGCCGAATGTCTTTGTGAGACCAGATGACCCACTGACGTTACATCGGCATCCAGTGGCACAGAGCACCGATGCAGCACGTGGTCGTGTTGCATACACTCGTGGCCTGCACGCATGGGAACTGAGATGGCCAATGCGGCAGCGCGGTACTCATGCTGTTGTCGGTGTTGCCACAGCCGATATGCCGCTGCATGCTGTTGGTTATCACTCGCTTGTTGGTGCCGACACATATTCCTGGGGGTGGGATCTTGTGCGCAATACACTGTTTCATAATGGAATGACTAGTACAACAACATACCCAAGTGATATGTCCAACTACACCGTCAGTGATGAGTTTGTAGTTGTGCTTGATATGGACGAAGGAACTCTTAGTTTTGCATCACATGGACAGTTTTTGGGGATTGCTTTCACGGGACTTCGTGGCAAAAAGTTGTTCCCAGCAGTCAGTTGTGTCTGGGGACATTGTGAAGTGACAATGCGCTACATTGGAGGTCTTGACCGTAAGTGATTTAGTTTGTATGTTGCTTCAAAAATGCTTAGTAATAGTTGTATGTGTGATCACAAGCTGGTAACACAGTGTCTTGTTATTATGATATTTGAGAAAGTTTTAAAAAGTCCAAATATCGTAGCTGTATATTTCTTATTACTTATTACCAGATGAGTATCTGATCATATTTTATATTATTCAATTTATCGTTTTTTGCTAGAAATAAAATAACTCCGAATATGGTCATATTTTTTGCTAATTGCAAGAAGTGTAGTTTATATTTAGTTTTATTTACAAGTGATAATTTTACTTTTGAGTTGTTTTTGAGAGGAATTTGTTTATCCCAGTTACCCCAATATAAACAGCTGCAATGTTGAACTTTTAGTACAACTGAAGTCAAATGTTGTTGAGATTAAATCACTATTTGCCATTTGCCATTAATTATATTGTTTATATAGCTATTATGACTTTTACCGCGCGATGCTATGCATAACGTGGACAATGCCATCGCAAGATGTCTGTCTTAGCGTCTGTCGTACACAGATATTCTGTCAAAACAGTTAAACATATCATCAAACTTTTTTTGATCATCGGGTAGCCACACCATCCTAGTTTTTTTTTCTATACCATATATTATGGCAACACTGTGATGGGAACCCGTAATGGGAGTGTCGAATGCAACGTGGTATGAAAAAATCGCGATTTTCGACCAATGTTTCGCTTTATCTTGGAAATGATACAAGATAGAGCCGTAGTTACTATGGAATGTGAATAGGAAACCATACCTAAGCTTTCGAATGGTACCAGTTTCAATGAGCTAGAGTGACTTAGCAAAAAATTGAATGACACGTAGCATCGCGCTGTCTCTGTGACAGCTGAGCTTCTGTGACAGCTGAGCTTCTTGTTTAAATAGTCCAGTAGCGCACACACACGTTAGCATGTGAATACAGGAAGCTCTGCTGTCACAGAGAGGCCACGTGATGATGTCTGTAGTGTGTCTATCTGTAGGTCGTTTTAACAGTTGCAGTCTTTTATTATTAGTTACCGGTGCTTCGGCTTCAGATTTGACAATGTACACAATTAAGTTCTGTTCTGTTCGGCGTACCCATCGACTGATAAAAACAACATAAACATACTTGAGTCCTGAAGATTCAATGATGCGTGCCATTTTAGTGTGACCGTCTGCCACTTTAACTGCCACCATAAATGGACACCGACGCTTTTCTTTCTTTCTTTCTTTCTTTCTTTCTTTCTTTCTTTCTTTCTTTCTTTCTTATTTGGGGTGACGCACGCTCCGTCGCTCCCTTTGCAGGCTGGCCCAATGCACAACCCCAGGGAAGGGACTAGTGTAGTGTTGCGTGACACCACCAGGCTAACCTGATGGTGTGTGTAGTATGTAGTTGTTGCGCGACCTCTCCTTATAGAGAGGTGTGTAGGGCTAAGGGAGGGATCGGGAGTGGAGAGATTTGGTGCCATGATATTTACCCTGCTTGGCCTATAACCACTGTTTCTCTGGCAACTAATACCTACTGCAATTGCATGATGGATGGCCATAGCTCATGTGCACCTTGCATTGTGGGCCGCAGGGTCCAATTTAGCGGTGCGTGTGAACAGAGCCATTGATAACCGGCCAAGCATACAGCAGGAGGCCATCTGTTATCAGTGGTTCAAGCAGCGACTAATATTGAGCGTCTCTAAGCGCAGTATTAGTCGAACCCTCTGTGCCTACCCGAGAATTTAATCTCAAAGCATACGCCGCTATAACCTGACACAATGATCCGGCCAGCATGGGCGACGTAGACTCGCCGATCACCCTAGCCAGGCAGTGCGTACCACAACGCTACCAACAGCGCCACCGAGGCAGGCGACACCGACGCTTAATGCTCCACAGGTCGAAATTGTCGATGACACTTGACATTCCACCAGTCATGCAGTCAGCTGTCTATCATATTATTAGTGCCCAAATTTAACGGGGTCAATGGTCATGTCATGCAAATGCTGCCCCTGTTTTTGTACTAGAACTGTTCAATTGTCAGTTGTGAAGTAAGAAAATGTAAATAGATCTACGAACGTCTGGATGTTTGGGGTTTAAGTTTACGCTGCTCATATTTTGACTATGGCGCCATCTGGTGAATAACGATGCACTGTAATGCACACAGTACACTACAGCGATGACTGGCACTAACCCTTACTTCTCAACGGGCGTGTGTAAACACTACATCGGTGCTGTGGGCCAGCCAACAGGGTAAATTGACCCTGTTGGCCGGCCGACCCTAAGGCCGGCTGAACCCTAACCAACGCACGAGGTGAGGAATTCCTGTCCACTAAAGTAAAATTCTTGCGAACTGAACGCATCGTATTTTGATAGGTGCAGCCTGACACACTGCACCTCTAATTATTGTAAAATTAGCAGGCACTAAACTATATTCCTGGCGCTAACCAACCCACAAGGCGCCGGGTCCTGACTTCTAACCAACCCATGAAGCGAGCAATAAATAACGACAATTATGGATCAAACAACACACGCATGACCTCACAGCGAGGCAACAATGTGGTTGTTTACCGTGCAGATCTGAACATTTGCAGTACTGTTTCAATACCTCAACAACTTTACAAAACAGCGTCGCGCGGTTTGTCAGCGATAGCTGTGCTTCTTGGAGACAATAAACGTGACAGACACCAAGATGGAAGGACAGATGGACACTGGACAGATAAACACTGCCGCGCTTGCTGTCTGGCTAGGCTTCTGTCATGCGGCAAAAATTAGACACCCTGCTCAGTTACCGAAATTGGTTGTAAATATTGTTACCATATCAGGGTTAAAATGTTCCCGTAGAAATTAACCCTAAGAACATACTGTCAAAATATTGAGAAATAAAAGTTGACATCAATTGGTATGTGTATACAAGTAGAGGTAGACTGCATTTTGTTTTTAGTGCCGAAAATAGTTATTATGGCATTTCTTGGCCAAAACTAATTTTTTTTGGTGGAAAATGACGTGACATTCTGGCAAGAATTTATTCCATTTTGTGACTGCTTGTTTCGTCGCTGATTCCAGCCACGGGCAGATCGACAGTTAGAAAGTCGTCTGTTGGGATGCTGTGGTGAATTGTGGTGGCTTGACCGAAATTCTACTTCTTTTGGATTCGGTCAGTGGGTGACATCATTCGTTTCCACAGACACAGGCTCACTGGGCTTGGTAGTTGTAGATGTCTCTAGGTAATCGCAAGGAAGGAGTTGTGATTAAATGCTGATGCCATCTGCTCCTTGGCAAGAATATAAACATGAAACTCACAGTACAAACATGCTGGAACTGCACCAGTGAAGTATCACAGCCTTTTCACTCGATGTAAAACTGGGCAGCTGACTGCGTGAATTACACCTTTCTCAGTCGCGAGATAACTTTTTTTTTGTTTTTTTTGTGTCTTCATTTACGTTTCAACTGAAAATGTTTTATATTTTGGTTGCAAAATAAGAAATCATTTTCAGTTGGTCTCTAAATTTTACTAGCTTTAATTAGCTTATGGCAGTTATATGAGGTGTTTTGTTTAGAGTAGCTTTCTGATACTGAACTCTGTATGTGATTTTTCAGCTGACCCACTGTCATTGGCTGATATCTGCCGACAAACAATTCGCCGTCAGATTGGCAAGAGTCGATTACGGGATGTAAGAAAACTTCCATTGCCTACATCATTACAGAACTATATTCTGTATCAGTAACCCAGTGACATAGGAGTATTATGTAACACGAAAGAATCACTTGTCAGTCATACCTAATTCAGTAATTTTATTGAACGGAAAATACTACAACTTCTCATTAAAGCCGTTTGTTACCAAAGTGTTCAACCGTACATTTGATAAAGGTAAGAGGTATGTGAGTCAGCATTGCCTTTACACAGATGCAACATACTGTTGCGGCACTCGTCTCCGTTTGATGGTCTTGATCTGGCAGAGCTTTTGCCCGGTGTTGTGGATGGTGGACCACACGTCTTTTGTAACCTGTCATTACGTTGCTGGTTTCTACACTGCTGCCAAATTGTACTGTTTAGTGGCAGAGGCACAAGTGTGTGAACAACTGGCCGTTAGTTGTGTTTTGCAGCAGCAGTGGCCCAACTGGGGGTCAAAGCCACGACCACTAGTATGAAACCCTACCATTGATCTCACATCGTGCCACCCATGTACCATCTCTGAAATGACCCAAGATGTGTCACATGGACCGTTAAACCTTACTGAGTCTCAGTCATGCCACCCATGCATCCAATACTTGATGATAAATACTCGGTACTTTTTTTGTTTGCATTTTTTTTAAATTGAAATCCATGACCTAACTCAGTATTAGAATCATGACATCTAGTAAATGTCCATATGTTAGCAGTTCTGTAGTGAATTTGATTTTATACATCATAAATAACAAGTAACAGTTCTAGACTGCTTTGGTCAGCAAAGTGACTGTTTTATTTTTGTTAGAAATATCTGATGGAATGTAAAATAGCGTATTTGGTTATTGCATTAAGCAGTGCTTTGTTGCTAGATGTAGTTAGGTCAGTCGTGGTTCGAGCAGTTTGATTGCAGAGAAACAAGAAAACATTTACCCACGCAGACTTTAGTCGACTACATGTTTCTGTAACCACTAACCAGAGCCAATGGCATTTGATTTTCAGTGGGAGAATAAGTGAGAATTCATAATAACTGACCCATCACTGCTTAGGTCTCTGGTCTTCATCATTAGACCACATTTTAAGCACATCTCTTTGTGCTGAATGATTGCAAATACACTGCATCCCATTAACAAATAGGAATGTACACTGATTTTTCTGCCGGATACTGGATTCTGATATCTGATGCCTAAAATCCGGTAGGATCCTTAACTCTAGTTATAGATAAAAGAACAAGTTGGGATTGAAGCATGCCAGATTGATGTGTTTTAAGCATATACGTCTATGCAGAATATTAAATAATCGAAACAGAACCAGATTGATAATAATAAATAAACGTATGATAAGTAAAAGCACGTTTAGTGATAATCTCTGATCATAATTTTAGCAAGTTTTCTTTGATAGAAGTTAGAACCTTGCACAGTTTTAGCTGTACAGTGATGGCACTGAGCTTTTTGATCATCTTCATATTGAACAGAAGAATTATTCCGTGTTTGACTTTTAGACTTTTACGGTTATTTCACGTCATTACCTATATGCACTAAACGGTTTGAACAAAATACTGTGGTACTGAAAGAGAAAGAAGCTAATTAAAGCATGACATTATATGTTCTGGTATGATATATGCAGTCTGGCAGGAGCCACAATATACTGGATAGTAGAAATCTGGCCAGATCAGATATACATGCGTCCCTAATAAAAAGTGTGGCACTATGTTTCGTGTGTGACATTTCTAAATTTGCAAAGTGTTAACATGACATTTTGAAAGTCTGCTTAGAACTGTGTTTATAGTACGCTTTTTCTCTGCCATTGTTGGAATGTTAACCCTGTACTTTCCTTGTTCTTGCTGAACTGAACTGAACGGAAGGTTTATTGACATACTTGCAGCAATGAAAGCTGAATAGATGAATATAAAATAGAGTAAAATAAAAACCAATACAGTGATGTACATATAAAACTAATAAAGGTTACAGTTTGATATCTACAAGAACAGTATATGTACAGTTCGAGAAATGCGAAAATAATTGAAATGACCCCAAGATGTCTAAAATGAAATGGAGGGGTGTTGTGATGAGTGTTAGCAATCCTGATCTGGTAGTGAGAAAGGCCATGTTGTATGAAGGAACGTAACGCTTTGTGTGGTGGACGGTCTTGGGTAAATTTTGTATGTCAACAATCTAAGCCTAGATTTAACTGCATTAGATTGAGGTGGAGGAAGGAGATGATGTAGACAGGATTCAGGATTGGTAATGTCGAGAAAAAACTTGCGGGAAAGATCGTCTCGATGTTGTTGTGTGATTAAGTATTCTGCTACGCATAGTTTACTAGGAAGTGATTACGTAAAGTGTTTGGGATTATGCAATTTACTCATTTTACTGGAATGAGTAAGTTACAATTCTAGCTGTAAAAAAGAGTAGTGCCACACTTTGTTCAGATGTGGTGCAGTTCGACACTTTGTTCAGATGTGGTGCAGTTCGACACTTTGTTCAGATGTGGTGCAGTTCGACACACTGTTAGTGCTTATTTCTCTGTTACAGTTTATCTTTCATGTTTACATTTGTACGTGTAAATATTTGCCTCATATTTCTTCTTGTGTTTTAAAAGTGTTGTAATGAGTGGTGTGTTATGCAGTGTTTTGGTAGTGTGTTAGTTACTGATATTCTTCATATATTTTGTCATTGCATCTATTCACGTGCTTATCTCTACTTCCATGTTTATTGTATGCTGTTCAGTTGTCATGCAGACAACTGTGGTGTGCATTTTTCACTTTACTCAATTTATTCTGTACAGCCGGTGCTATACATGAAGTCGTTTTAATATAGTCTTTTAACAAAAAGTAAATCTGGTCTTATCGTGGATTTATGCCTCAGCCCCATAGTGTTCTTTAGACATTGCAATCACGTTTTTGTGTGTCTGCTTGTCTGTTGTGAACATACGGTTGCCAACTCTCTTTTGCCACTTAGTGTCAGACAGGAAATTTTACAGCCAAATGCCAAAAATTCCTTAACATAAAAATGTCGAAAATCCGGAAAACTGTATGACTCAAAAATTGAAAATGCAGTTTGCGCAGTTTTATATGCTATTACCTAAAGCTGGCCTGGAACATAAAACCAGCAGTGCCCGAAACATGGCATGGCTCGGATTGACAATAACTGGACCAGCTGAGTCATAATTTGAGACCTGCAGTTTTATATGGTACTGTTTAAAACCAGGTATGACCCGAAATGAAAATACCCAGCCCAGCCCACATCCCAAGAATTTATGCAATGAAAATTCCAAAGCGAAAGTGTTGCTGACAATATGTTTTCATTAATTGCATGTACAGTTACAGGAATAATTATAATGCATGGACAGAGAGCAGTGCATAGTTCCAATTCCAATAAGGGGCAGGGCTTTACAGCCCCGCAGGCCAAGACTGCAGAGTGCATAGCACTACCACCTGTAAGAATGGCCAAAATAATTAGGGCTGCACCTCAATTAAAAATATATGTTTCACTAACTGTGATGTGTGGTTTGTATAGTGCAGTGTATGCTATAGAGTTTCTTCTGTCATTTATGCAGTGTCTACTGCAGTGGTTTAGCTCAGAAACTCTTGTTCATTAGCATCCGGTTTCACGTAATTTAAAGGAGTGTTTATAGCGACACAACTCGACTGAACTCGACAGCGTGAACAACAGTTGACTCAGTTTGTAGTCGTGACATCATAAACAAAAACACGACTGACTTGGCTGTACGCTGTTCAACTGGGTCAGTTGAGTTTAGTTGAGTTGTGTCGCTATAAACACCCCTTAAGTTGTAGGGAAGTGACATCGAGATGTTAAGTGTTTATAAATCATGTATGTCACAATGCACGTGAATATATCTTGAACCAGATGAGCTATCATTACTACAGACCAGTTGTGAGAAGTCGTGTCACGGCTATCAGCTAATGGTGTTTTTGATGATGTCTAGCTCATTTGCCAGGTCTTCCATTTCCATTATTTTGGAAACTTCACATTTGAGATGTCCTTACCAACATTTAGTATTCTAGTTCCTGCAAACTGTCGCCCAGATCTCACAAGTCAGACACTGACATTAATTGTACTCTGATTAATGATGTGAGTTACTCACAGTTTCTCTTGCTTTTTGAACAGTTTTTGCGGGCATTGGTGCATGATATATGTAAAATGCTGTAAAGTGTGTTTCTGTAATAAGCTCATTGTGATTGATGTCCTAGTCATTAGTCATGACTGTTTAATTTGGGGCTATTAACTTCATTATTGCTTAGTTTTACAGTACTAAAGTCATTCCATTCATTTTCTAACACTTTCTGTACAGAGTGGTTCTTATACTGTCTGCTGTATCATTTCTTCATTAATCCATGTGTTCATATTATTTGTCATCAGATTATAGTATATTTAGTGCAAAAAATATATATGTACATATGGCTGTACTGGAGCATTTGTCTTGAGAACTAAAAATTATTAACTGGTTAATCACTGTGTGTCAGAAGGTTGTGTCTATCATATATGACAATTATTTGAATTTTGTGATTTTTTAAGAATACAAAGCCACTTATTTGTCGAAACAATCATGTACTGATAGCTTCAATTTCCGATGTTTTAAGTGGCTATGCAGTGTCTTCACAAAAACATCAACTTTGTTTAAATAACTCGTATAAAAATAACTTTTTATATGAGTTATTGCTTGACAGTTTCAGACAACATAGCTGAGAGAACGCCAGTTCTACACTCCCAAAAGTCTAGTGTCTGCTGGTTAAATATACTTTGCCAATGGCAATGTAAAGTAAATATGGGAATGTCAGTAAAATTTCTGTTGCTCTAATGGGATTTACCATTGAAGATAAACATATTAAACAGTTGTGAGTGAGTGAAAAATATGGAGCAGAGCACTTGCTTAAGGTGTTTCCTGGCGAGGATAGTCTTACGGGGCTAAAGACACTTTTAAGAAAATCAATGCAAGACCTTTCGCTTTGTTGATCTTTGTTCTGTGGGCAGTGTGTGGTCGACAACGATGTGGCCGTTGATCGGCAAAAATATTTAACCAATAGACAAATTAAATGTGTAGAATGTGCATTCTCACAGCTATATTGTATGTTTGTTCAAATTCATTAATTTTTCTAGAAGTAATTTAAGCGAAGGGGATGTTTTTTTGTGAACACTGTGTAGTTGTAAACTCATGCTATACTGCAGCATTTTTATACAACGCTGTCAATTGTGCTGCTTCTGCATGGAGTTGTAACTCAGAAACGGAAGGATATAGGCCTATGAAATTCAAAATTGGGGTGCAGCTTTGCCTGCACTGACTGCCCATTATTGCCCCTGTTGGCTGATGCACTTAAGTTGCTAACGGGTAACTTCATACACGTTAACCTCGTACAATACAGCACAATAATTGTAAAGCTTTAGAAATTAAATCATCAAATGTCTGGTTCATGAGATCAGAATGCATGGACGTAATCTTGGCGTTGTATGGAGGGATGTATAGATCGTGTCGGCTGTCTGGGGTGTATTCTTGTAACTGTTCTACTGTGTGGCTACAGTCAATTTTATTTACACGATGGTGATTAGTTCATTATTTACAACTTATCGCTGTTTTTCTGTGACACTTTTGCACCGTGTTCACAAAAAACATTCCCTTTTGTTTTCTAACAGTACTTCTAGAAAAAATAACGAATTTCAACGAAAATTTCCTCCAGTATAGCTGAGACAATGCTGATTCTAACTTCTAAATATAATTTGTCTGTTTGTTAAATATTCTTTGTTAACAGCAATGTAAACTTGACGTCAGTAACACTGCTGTTCCAACAATGAGATTTACCGTTATACATAAGCATTTCATAAAATGCTTGTGAGTAAGTGAAAGTATGAGGCAAAATGCTTGATTAAATATGTTTCCTGACAGAGTGTGCAGTATTGGTTGGCTGAAGAAATGATGGCAGATGAAGTGTTATCAACGACTGCATCTTTGTGGACTGCACAAGCACGAATATCGGCATAGTTGGAAGATCTCACTAATTTTATTTAAAATGTCTTCATCTCATTAAGACTTACATTCTCTGCCAGGAAACATCTTGCGAAAGTGGTTTGCCGTATACCCCGGCGTCGTCGATTTTTTCCGTGCCGATGCCGTCGGATTTTATCTCGCGTTTTTCGACGTGGTCAATCAATACGGATTGTTTTATGTTAACGTTAACGTAGGTTTTATTACTTTATTCAAAATGTATACATTGTAATAATTCTCTTAGCCCAGTTACCTGTGTAACGGTGCCAGCCACTCGCCTATTACTTACTTGCATTTGTACAAGAGGCCTAATTGGGTTACTACAAATATAGTAGATAATCTACTATATTTGGTTACTACTTACTAGGTCACCAACGGACCAATGATCTCTAAGCGTACTAATGGAATGACGCCATTAGCAGATTTACTGACAGTAATGTAGTGTTTCTATAGTTTTAAATCGTGGGCATTACTGGGCCAATTTATAGTCATCGTTGACGCACATCAGATGGCTCTCGCAACTGCACAGAACAATACAGCGACGTCTATTGCGAACTAAAATGGGCAAAAAGTGGCGCCAGGCACAGAGAACCTTCAAACCTCGCCCTACTGCAGGGTGCTGACTAGTTGACGAGTTCAACAGTGAATGTACCGATTCACAGTTGAACGCTGAGCATTGGTTCGCCCGTATCAAAAAGTTGTATAATCGAAATAGATCTTTTCTGTGTGTTTCCTGTTTACACAAACTTTTTATGTAGTTTATTTGTCGCTAGATATCATTTGAAGTGTTGTGCACTTGTTTACGACTGTTATTCAAA
>Ga0209149_1001331_pt1 | contig 12321 bp, 11 predicted proteins | sample WorMetTyACAVOLI2_FD_187423 | JGI IMG/M metagenome (GOLD analysis project Ga0209149, IMG submission 187423) | Marine gutless worms symbiont microbial communities from Max Planck institute for Marine Microbiology, Germany - Olavius algarvensis... ... | reverse complement strand
TGGCTGACCTACAGCGGATGGTTTACCCACATAAGTGGTCACCCATCAGCTGCAGGTCGAGCGCAGGACAGGGAAAGTTCGCCGGTCAAAGACCGACGTTCTACCAACTGTGCCACGCAACCAACCGTATAGTATCGTATTTATGTAAAACTCGGTTTAAATCTGAGTTTACAACCGGGTTTGAAACATAGTTTTAAACTGAGTTTTAGTTTTATAAGATGGTATTCGTTATAATGAAAATACAAGACACTTTTTGTGTTTAACTTGTTTTTACAATTATACAATAATTACATATTCATCTTTATTCGCCACATAATGGTAGCAATACAGAACACATTATTAGTGTAAAATTTGTAAGTGAAAAAATTAGCCCACGCGCTCAGCGATTAGCAAAACTCCAGCAGCAAGCTGCAATACCATCATAAACATAAACATTCGCCAAGCTGTTGTGTCTCAGCGAAAAATAAAGTCATTTCAGTTTTAACTAGAGTTATAGCACAGCAGTATATCTAGATGCATTGTGTAAGTTTGGTTCAGATTAACTCCGGTTTATAACCTCAGTATGGCCTTAACTTCGGTTTCAAACTCAGTTTCAGAGGAAGCGTTCAGTTTTAAACTGAGTTTAAACCCGAACTTCAGCATTACTTCACTTTTTGTATTAATTAGGTTTTAAACCGAGTTTTGGTTTAAAATTTAAGTTAAATTTAGGTTTAAGCGAAAATTAAAGTGACCCAATCCGACGCATACCTTGAAAATAACCAGCAGTGTTCCATTGTAACTATGAGTCTATCTTGCTTAGTTTTCGAGATGTGATCACAGGACGGACAATGACGGACAAGGATGAACGACGGACGGACCGACTGGACAACCAATGCATATCTAGCCCTTAAGGCGAGCAATAAACCCAGAGAGATCGCACACAGCGCGATCATTTGGTACTGCTCTACGGGCGAAGACCATAGTTTATTAAACATTCAGTTGGATTGCTAGCGCAACGGATTGTAAGAACACTCGCCATGACCCGTGAAATCTCATAAATGAAACTCGCCACGGAGAGAGATCAACCTTGTATAGCTGCACAGTCCAAAATATTGTATTACAGGAAATAGCTAATATGAATTTCAAAAGTTCTGCAACTTTGTGAATGTGAGCGCCCACGACAGCATAGTAACGAAGTATACAATACGTCGTCAAACGCAAAATATATAACGGAATATGTTGAAAAAAAACCTTTTTCTGTCGATTACTGCCGAGTTTCGAGAAAACACTCTGACGTCGTTTCACTTGAGCTGGTTTTGTGTCTGTTCTGTGCTGTTCGTCGTCGTCTTCATCTCCAGTCGAACTAAGTAAGTAAACCAAGCAAGTAAGTAAGTAATGCAAATGCATAACTTAGGGCCGACTGCACCAAAGTTACTTAAAGCGCCACTTTTCTAAATATCACTCAAATTAAAGTGATACTTAAATCTCCACTTGTCAGGACGTCGTTCCACATAACAAAATTAACTGCCAGTTACTTAACTGTGGTTGGTGCAACGCAGTTTCCGCGAAGTAGAAATTAACTCCGGAGTTAATATCTACAGTCACTTAAAGATAAGTCTGGTTAGTGCAATCGGCCTTTAAACCCGAAAAAAAACAAATGGACGTTACATCGTACATGTAAGGCCTAGTCGACTTATATTAATCGAAGTGCACGTATCAATCGGGTTTATCGAGTATACTCTCGCTTACAATATGAATACTTTGACAAATGTTTTGTAATGTGTACCTTGAGTTAACTTTTGCTGCAATGTATTCGTGTAACAGTATCACGTTCTTTTGTTTTTAGTGGATAATATTATTACTACAGACGTTTTGTTGTAGGTAGGGCGAAAATAACAAATGCTAGTCTTTGAGCTAGCGGCTGCGTGACACATTGCGTGTGGCTTTTCTGTAACATTGTTTACGAGCTAAACTGCGGTAACGCTTGCAAAGTACGCCACGATACTTACTTTTAACGAGTCTTAATGTAAAATACCCGAAATGCGCTTACGTGTAACACGAGGTCGAGGGACAGTTTCCCCTCCAACCAAAACAACAGTAGTTTCTCAACGGCAGCTGTGACTTATTCATTAACGCTTTAGAGTGCCACGTCAAATAATATGAAGTTGGTACACTGGCCGTTGATGGGTGGGGTGTTACATTTGGTACAGCGAGGAGGGGATTGGGCGGGACCCCAGGCCACACAGGCCCCTCCTCGCTGTATTAAATGTAACAGCTCACCCATCAACGGCCAGTGTACCAATTACCGTATTGCTGTGTATCAGTCCACTGCTGTGTAGTTTTAATAAAATGGGCATTAAAGGGTTAGCACCAAAACATCCTCAGCTGTCGCAGACACCGCTACGCTAATTTCAAAAACGTCGAAAGTCACAAAGCTTGCCCAGCTGCCACTTTAAAATAAGTAAAAATTACCTTTATGCACTTCCTATTAAACTTTTTTGTTGTTTCCTATTTTAACACCAAATGACCTTCACTGACCTTAAACACACATTGAAAGTCACGAAGACTCTGTGCTACGAAAATTATTATGTTCATCTCTCTGTTTATCTGTGCGGCTGTCCGTCGCGCTCGTGCGCCGTATATGCTGCGGTAATTCTGTCCGTCTCTCCGTCTGTCACACTCGTGAGCTGCGTCAAAACGGCTGAATAGATCAAATTGGTTTTTCGGAACGACGGCAACGTTGTTTTAAAGGAGTATTCGTCCCTTTCCAAAATAAGGGTACTTCCCCACAACCTCACCCAAAAGTCAGAACTTAGCCATTATTGACAGTGTCGTCACAGCACGAGTCACAGCACGACCGTCCGTCACAAGTTGCTGATGACTCTGAGCGTCCGACTTTGTTTATACGTAACATTTGACCGTCACTGTCGCAGACGACGACGACAATCTATCGTTATTAACTGTCACATAGAATTAACTTAATTTTTACCCATTTTACTGAAATCGTCTAGTTTGTCTTGTGAATACTTCAAACATTTCGACATCGGACACGTTTACATGAAATTGTTTCAGACTAACCAATTCGACACAATCAAGCTTTGTTTACAAATGTTTAATTTCCAACTACCCACAATGCCTTGATTCCTGAACTTGTCAACAAATTTCGCCAACAATTAGTCTGCTGACGATATTCTCTGCAAAACCTTCCGGTAACTAGTTAAGCTTAGTTTTTGTTTTGTTGTTTCATTATCGCTACCAACTTCTTGATGAAATAAAGTTGTTGAATTTTAAACGATGCGGAGCGTCGCGCGGTTTCTCTGCGGCACCTGAACTTTCTGTTAATGGAAACGACAACGGCAGCTAACAGAACGACTTCATTCTCAACGAGACGCTGGATGTCAATAATCGTGGCTCCAGTGTCGCTCCAGTGAAGCTCGGCGCGAATGCTACGTGACACGTGCATCGACTTCATCATTAGATGCCGAGCAGAGCCACTAACATTATCCGCAGCCTGCAGCATCATTAGCTGATGCATTTTGTTACTTACTTGTTAAACCTCTTACTGGAGACGCTGTCGGCTGCCGGTGCTTGGCTGTCGTCACGCACGGGACTGCACGCACACACAAATTAAGTCCATTATTGCGGCTAATTCTTATTTCTTCGCTGTTAATAGTTAGCTGAAACTGCAGAATGGAAAAAACGCACGAATCCAACGGTTTGAAAGAGGTAACTATGAAACAGATAGCCACTCTTGAAATAAACATGTACTAGCCTCAGCAGCACAGTTCCAGAGTTAACCCTTTAGAGTGCAAAGGTAATTATATTGCCACAGCGAATAATAATATGTTGGTACACTAGCCATTGATGGGTGGACTGCTATACAGTTGGTACAGCGAGGAGAGGGCTGGGAGGGGCCGCAGCTGGCCCGGGGCCCTCCCCGCTGTACCAAATTACATAACTATTAGCGTTTTCCAGTAATACTAACTGGAAAAAAACAAACACACATGCACACCACCTAAAATACACTGTGGAGCGAAAAAAATTTCACCCTTTTATTTTTGCGATAACTTTGTCAAGCCACACTATATTTCGATAATTTTTGTCACACAGATACTGAAGTAAATTTGCAACAAAACTGCAACAAAATTTCCCGCCTCTTCTGATGGCTGTTCTCACTCTACCTTGTGAAACGAAACATAAGTCAATTAGTTCATAAGAGCAGTAATTTATACGCTTTAAAAGTCATGACAGTTACGGAGAAACATTATAGCAAATGTTCAGTGTTTGCTTTTGCCTATGACAAACGCTTTAAAACAATCTTGCCACTGATCAATCGCTTGATCAATGAAGCTCTGCTGGTTGCTGACCACGTTTCAATCAGATGTTGTTTCAGCTCATTGACGTCACTCACTGGTTTTTTGATAAACACGTTCCTGCGTGTTGAATTCAGTCGGTGTCTCCAGGCGCTGGTGCACTGGTGTGGTTTCCATGCAGATAGTGGTAAAAGTGAATGGTGCATATCACTGTGATATCTTGCTGCTCAACCAGTTGCTGCCAGACATCTGTCAAGCTACTGGCGACTTTTGTGCTGCAGCAGCTCAGTGCTCTTGCGCACGCTTGGTGCGCTGGAAAGAAAGACTCCGGACTTCACACCAGACGTGGCCTCCCAACAGACCAGACCTGAGTTCTGTAGACTACATAAAATTATTAAGAGATGTTCAAGAATGCGTTTATCAGAAACAGCAAGGGACGTTTAACATCGCTGATGCACTGTGGTTATTAATAGAATGATATTTTATTAACAGAATGACATATTATATATCGCTAGGTAGGGTAGAAACACCCATCAGGAGAGGTGGGTAACTATGCTGCAGCTCTGTTGCAAATTTAGTTCAGTATCTGTGTGCCAAATATTATCAAAATATAATGCGGTTTGACAAAGTTATGGCAAAACGAAAAGGTGCATTTTTCCCCACAGTGTAGTATCTCCGTGGTATGCACACCAAGAGAGGATTTTTTTCGAGATGGTTCCGGGTGTTATCTCCAAGGAAGTTCTCTCTACGCACTTGCCCCATGTGTACTGTACCCCCTCATCAATTCAACAATGTGGTACTTACAAAATATACACAAATACTATATTGAATTCTAGTATATTTATACTAGTATATTTAAAGTATATCGTTTATTACTACAAATATAAAAAATTACCACGCAACTATCGGAATTTGGAAAGTATACATTTTGCAACGCTGTGTTCAATGTTATTGGCGCGCTGCATCCGTAGAGTGAAAAATGTCCATATTGCTACGGATGTAGCTCCGTGGTTGGTTGATCACACGGCTGAACTGTGGCCAAATGATGGACGTATCGAGATGCCACTTAACACAGGGTTGGCCTCAGCCAAGGTCACATTGTCGTATGCTAGAGGAGGAATGTTCTCCAAACTGGGGGATAGTTCTACGACCTTTTTGATATTTGTTCTCACAGGCAAAGCCGAAACCGCTGAAAATATCGGAGCGATATTAGTATCGTTTTGAAGGGATGGTTAAGTTATGTCATCGTATCAAAATTGTGATGACCTTCAAAACGGCTGTGAATTTTGTTCGATTCTTGGGTAAATTACGATACGATATACGATACGATAGTGTGTATTTAACGTGCAGTAAAAAGCTGACGGGTAGCCAGCTTAGTCTACCACACGGAATAAACAAAAAAATTAAAATGTGAAACTAAAAATAAAATGATGAGTGTGATAGATCATTTGCACTGTGTAATTATTATATGTATAACCAAACTTAAGGAAAACTTATTGTTAGCATTCACGAACTGAATAAAATGTAGTTGTACCGAAACGGTTAAACGACTTGAGTTGGTTTCCAAAATAGAGGCTACCCTCGGTCCGTGCTTCGTTATGTTATGTTAGAAAACGGTCTGAGTGCCCCCCCCCCCGGCCAAAAAATAAGGGTACATTTTTTCTACAACGTCAATTCCTATACTGAACAGCCATCTTCGTTATTCTTCGTCACAAGACAGTCGTTGTCAATACCAACGTGGCCGTCGGAATTGTTGACGACACGCTGAGCACCTGACTTCGCACTACTTGATCGACATGGCCTCTTGTCAGACTTTTCCTTATTAATATCACGTATACAACGACTCGTTCAGTTTCCTTGTCAGCATTTCTGGCACTGACAGCGATGACGCCGACAACCTTCAACACCTTTATACAATGTGTCTTAAAAACCCGACCGCTACGATTAATATGACATAACTACACCAGTCTACAATATTTACTAATTATTTTTGGTAGGGACGGACTGTATTTAATTCTCAAACGACTGCGTTAAATTTTTAAAATTGGCTCAGAACCAGCTGCGCAATTTCCATAACAACAGTAGGCCTAGCGAGTTGACGGTCTGTGTCTCAAAAAACCGAACCGCTATGAATACGATATTTTGGCATAACTTGATAAAATGTTTTTTTTTAATTTAAATAAAATTTCAGAGATAATCTCTGTTCAATATTCTTAATTAAACCTCAACATTAGAAGACAGCTGTTTTTACAGTAGTGTACCAACTAAGCGGTTACCATAGTAATTCTCAAGTAGGCCTACGCGTCACAGTCGATGGTGCCTTATGAACAGAAATCTTTTAAATAAACAGTGTTTCTATCGGAACAATCTGCGGGGTTAAAAGTTACAACGTTTAGAAGTGCAGCCTTTTGTCCTTGACACAGGCCCACAATCGTTTTATCACTCGTTTATTGCCCTGTCGATAATACGTTTTTCGAACTCAGCCCAGAAATTTGGTGTTCGAGTGTGTCAAGTTGCTACTGTTATTATGGAAACTACGCAGCTGGTTTTAAGTCAATTTAAATACTTTTTATCGTATCAAATGAAAACTGAATAAGGTCTAGCTCTCTCTACCAAAAATATATAGATTAGCATACGTTGTGAATTGGTGAAGTTATGTGCGGTATTTTTATGTGTTTTCTGCTAAGTGGCGAATAAACTTCTTCATTAATCGTAGCGGTGCGGTTTTTGAGACAATGTAAGTCTACACTATATCAGTTCCTTCTGTTCTGAAGTGGCTAGTCCTGTAGCTTTCCGAGCCAAGTTAATATACTACAAACCCATTAAATCAAATTACTTGCTGTTGTATCTAAGTTTTTGAAATGCTAGTGCTAGAGATTTGTGACAATGTTGTGCCCGTATTAACTTACTTCGGTTTGGGTTAAAAACCACACATTGGCTGTAGGCTACTGATGATATGCTTGCACGACAGTCCTCAGTTACAAATTGCTTACGATTTTTGGCGAATAAACGTACTCACAACGTGAGATAATAAGTGTCGATGTAATAATTAGATAGATAAGTTATTGAGTATGCTGAAGTAGAAAGTCTGTTACCTAATGTCTTGTGCCGACCAGCAATCACCACCTCCTCTCGGCTTCTTCATCTCTACACGACGTTGAGTGTACGCAGTCAAACAAAATACATCATCAGTAGTAGCAGCAAAAGCCACAGTTTAGTTAGAAGCCCTCCAGAATGGAATCCCACTACCGTGATCCCAAATAGGAAGTTGTATACCTTTTAAACCCTCTGAAAAAATGAGCTTGATGTATGACCTTGACATGCGAACTTGTCCTATATTTTTTTCTCCAATCAACGTAACTAACCAGAGACAGCATACACGTGCAATTGTTTTCCAGAGGACAGACGTACATATACACCTCTACCAAATGACTCGTATATGTTTGCATTCGTGATGACACTCTAGTTAAATCTAAAAAAAATAAGAGAAGCTAAGAACAAACTAAAGACTATCCATAAAATAGCACTGTAGAACTAAGCTCAATAACAATAACTAGAGGGTCAATTCGATGTGAATGCGAGGTATATGACCAAGTGATCATGAAACACTGTCACACACTATCTCGTATTGCTTACAAAAGAAATTTAGGCCTATACAAATTACCAGTCACCACATTTGAAGTCGATACGGTCATCCATTAACGACTTTCGTTGCAATTTTTTTAAACTAGAAGGGCACTCGGTAGAGCGCATTTACCTCCGGCAAAGGTCTTGTGACGGCTCAGTGAATAAAACCATTTTAAAACCACGGCTCGCTGTAGCGGCGCGCCGCCAATACGTATACGTGGGATTTTCCCGACGTAAAATTCCGCGTAGCAGCGCAGCTTGCTGGCAGCCTATAGGCAAGGCTGCAAAGTTCCGTAGCCTATACGATATCGGAGAAAGCAATCCGGTTCCGGCATCCGAACTATGATCAGGATCGGGCTAAAAAGTTAATCAGTTCGTCCATGTCTTGACATCAGTCGACACGCAACATTTCATCCAAATCCATGCACTCGTTTTTGAGTAATCTTGCTAACAGACAGAGACAGACAAACAAACACGGGCAAAAACATGTACATCTTACTTTGTCGGAGGTAAATAAAAATGTTTTAGTCTTCACCGAGCTACGTATTTTAACACCAAGATCGTGCGGATATGCGTCTAACTGGGTGACAGCGGTCGATGTCAAATACTCTTATGGCCGGTTGCACCAACGTCACTTAACTTAAGTGACGATTTAATCTCCGCTTAAAGTTAATCGGAGATTAACTAAGTGGCGATTTAAGTAGCGTTGGTGCAACCGGTCCTTAGTGTACAAAACAGTATTACTATTTTCTGGCCGAAAGTCGTCCATCTGCCGATCGCGTTTAGAATTAACCTACATACAGGCTATTAGAGAGACGGGCTAAGAAGATGGTATTCGGACCTCGATTTTGTCGCTTTGTTGAGCGTCTTTGCGTTGACGACTGCGCCGTGTTGTTATGCTGGGCACAAATAACAGCAGTAGTATGCCATAGCAGTAGCAACCAGTACGTCATCGATTACTACTTCATTACGCTACGCCAAGCCGCGTCGTGTTGCAAGGGGATGTTTCCGCGTCGTGCACTTTCACCAGTGAACGCTAGGCATGTAGCCACAAGAAGCTCAGCTATCGCAGAGAGGCCGCGCGATGCCTCGCGTTGTTGAGTACTTTGGTTAGTCGCTGAAGGCGCTGCTCTAAGTAGAAAGATTAATATGGTGACTTTCGCAAATTTAGGCTCCGTCCGTCTACCAAGTTTGAAGTTCGTAGGCCTTCGCGTTCGGAAGATACGGCGCATTTAGTGTGTCAGCTGTCTATCTACAACAGTTTCCCAGTTATTCGAACCACAATTGCAAAAAATCGTCATTTTTATGTATCGCAGCCCACATTTTTGTTTCCCCTGCAGACGCCCCTGCGATTATCACGTAATATGTTGCATGGACGGAAAGACAATTCAATGCTTGTCAAACCCCTCGCAGCATGTACCCATCTATCTTCAACAGTTTCCCAGTTATTCGAACCGCAAGTGCAAAAAATTGCCGTTTTCACGTACCGCAGCCCACATTTTTGTTTCTCCTGGAGACGCCCATGCGATTATCACGCAATATGTTGCATGGATGGAAAGACAATTCAATGCTTGCCAAACCCATCGCAGCATGTACCTATCTTTTTTTCAATAGTTTTTGAGTTATACGATGCTTAAGTCAATGCGTAAGTCCAAAAATCGCTATTTTTACCACATTTTTGTTTCTCCTGAGGACGCCCCTGGGGCAATGACGCTAAATGTTGTATGGATGGAAACAGAATTCGATGCTTACAAATTGTCTCGCTGCATGTGCCCATCTAACTATAACCGTTTCTGAGATACAGCGAGATATTGGTCGAAAATCGTCATCTTTTCATACCCCCTTGTATTCGACGCCCCCGTTAGGGGGGTCCCCGTCGGAATAGCGCCACCCCGTTTGGTAAGGAAACCTAGAATGGCTTGGCTACCGATGGTGAAAAAATTTCAAAGATAGATCTTTAGTCGTTTTGGCGCAACTCACGTGAACGTGACGGACGGACGGACGGACAGACGGACGGACACCGGGTGACGGCATATACCGCGCTTATGCATAGCATCGCGTGGTAAAAATTGCAAAATTACGAATAAACTTGGCTGTCGCAGAGAAATCGCGCGTTGCTGTATTTTGCTCGACGTTCTTATGCATAACAAAGGTTGTACATTGTGACTTGTCACATATTTCACATACTGACCTTAAATTATGTCAAATGACCTTTAGCAGCCACTTAAAGTCATAAACTTTCTATATGAATTTTTACTTGTCACATATGTAACAACAGGCTGTGCATATTAAACCTGGAACTGCAGGAATGATTTTTAAAAGTCACTCAAGGTTATCGGCAACTGTAGCAATCAACATACCATAACTGATTCCCTATATCTGTATATACCCTTTAAGCGATTTTTACAAAATTTGGCTTAAGGGAGGACGTCCAAGGTTCGCACCCTCGTGCCAAATTGTGTCACTGTCGGTTAAAAAATGTGGGAGTACAGCCCCCAAATCGCCAAAATTGGTATTTTTTGTATAAATTTGCCCAAAAGGGGTATACCTCCTTAAGCCATTTTTACAATATATTGCCTGGGGGAGAGAGCCCCAGGACCGCACCCTCATGCCAAATTTCACCGCTTTAGCTTTAAAAATGTGGCCTTACGGCCCCCAAAATCGCCAAAAATGGTAATTTTTGGTAAAAATTTGCCCCTCGGGAAAAATTCTGGGGGTCGATAAGAAAACTTGAACATAGGTGCACAACTACAAACCTTCCTCTATGCGATGACAGCATAATTGTGATGAAAATTATACTGCTTCATAGCGTTTCCGTTATCACAAACTTCGTCATTCCAAAGCGTGACAGAAAAACAGACAGACAGACAAAAAACATCACACTTTTTTTGTCTACAGCCGGCGCGCGACCCAGGATCCCCATCATACTTGGCATGGTGATAAAGGAGGTCCGTCCCGTTTTTGCAGCCCCCTAACTTTTTTGATCCGATCAGTAGTTTCGCCGCTAGGGGCTATGGAGAATTTGTGGGAAAATGCCCCCACCGCGGGAAAATGCTTATAACTTGGGTGTTTGTGCTCGAAAGTGACCAAACTAAAAACTTAAAAGCTACCTATAGACGCGTACAAATACTGAGAATTTCGTAAAAATACTGCAAACGAGTCGCCCCTGAGGTACAAATTTCTGGCCAAAATTTGAAATTTTGACAGTTTTGGGGGCTGTAGTCCCACATTTTCGCCCCAATAAACGTGAAATTTGGCACGGGGGAGTTTCACGTTTATCGGGGCAACGTGTCGCCCTGCGAAAAACCCATTTTTGGACCATTGAGAAAAACAATACCGGCATGGCTGCGCTACGCGCAGGCCTGCCAGTGATGACGGAGTTGCTATGTGGTGAAGGAAACAGTCTGAAGACACATATACATGAGTGTAACGGACAGACGCGTAGAATTGCCATAGCATATGTCGGGTTTGCATAGCGTCGCACGATAAAACTATTCATGTTAGCGTAGTACGACGGTCGCAACGAACAGCATGCTTCTACAGATCCACCGACAATGCCGAGTGACGTCTCGTGCGTGGTTCAGCCGGCGTCTCGTGACACGACCCGGTAATGAGTTGACCTGGCAACGAAGTGCGTACTGGCAAGGACGTCGTCCTTTTGGCGGTCAACATAATCAAAGATTACTATGCGAAAATTCTTCGCGATGACATTAGACCGAGCGAGGCCAGCACTACGTCGTTACTAATGTGCTTGAACCAGCGAATTCGAAGAACCTGACGTCGATGACATTTTACGTGAACAGCCTCCATGTGCTTTGCGTCAGCGGCGATAGCGCTCGGGTGTTACTCGTGTGTCGCTAGCAAGGCAAGACACGCGACGTAAAGTTGGCTTGCAATCCGCTGCTGCTGTCAACCTATACAAGAAACTCAGCTGTCGCAGATAAACCGCGCGACATTGCTTATCATTTAGAAACGTCGTTAGGCACAAAAACACAAAAAAGTTGTTCAATTGTCACTGTACAAATGTACATGTCGTGTTTAAACATTAAATAACAGACTTTTTTCCTATTGTGACAGCAGCAGCAGCATTTATTTAAGTAAACAGCATATCACAAAGATAAATAAAACATCAGTATAAAATGGTACAGCTGAATACTGCGGTACAGATAGGCTGTTCCCAGCACTTATATCTGACCTAGATACTATGAAAAGCTATAAAATAAAATATACTAAGCATACTAAAAACTAAGAAGAAAAATCCATTACACACAATCATGCATATCAGAAAATTTGTAGACAGTTAAAAACTCATTCAAATTTACACGTTGAAGCGATCGCTTAAATGCACTGAGTGTACTAAAATCAACAGAAGTCGGTAAACTGTTCCACACGTTAACAACGC
>Ga0209149_1001330_pt1 | contig 12327 bp, 7 predicted proteins | sample WorMetTyACAVOLI2_FD_187423 | JGI IMG/M metagenome (GOLD analysis project Ga0209149, IMG submission 187423) | Marine gutless worms symbiont microbial communities from Max Planck institute for Marine Microbiology, Germany - Olavius algarvensis... ... | reverse complement strand
CTAGAGCTATGGCCGTCCATCATGCAGTAGGTATTAGCTGCCAGAGAAACAGTGGTTATAGGCCGAGCAGGGTAAATATCATGGTACAAGGTCTCTCCACTCCCGATCCCTCCCTTAGCCCTACACATCTCTGTATAAGGAGAGGTCGCGCAACAACTACATACTACACACACCGTCGGGTTAGCCTGATGGTGTCACGCAACACTACACTAGTCCCTTTCCTGGGGTTACGCATTGGACCAGCCTATGAGGCAGGCCTCAGCGTTGGCATGCGAAGGGAGCATCTGCCACCCCAAAGGATAAAGATAAAGATAAAAAAAGAGGTAGAAGGTGCTCGACCTGTTGTTGACAGTGATTTAAAATGTTTGCATTTCTGTACATCTGACACTATACTGTAAAAAATGGAGGACACTGATAATAGGTAAACAGTCTCATATTGATGATGAAAGTTGCGACAGTGGGTGACGTATATTTTCGACTGATCTGGTGCTGGCTCACCAGGGTTTACCTGGAGGAACCCCAGTTGACCTGGAGAAACCTGGGTTGACCTGGAGGAACCGAGGTGGATATGGAGGAAAGGCCATTAAACGAGTTTGTTGCTATTGTTGTTTATCTTAGTTTGGTTGCCATCCAACCTGACTTTTGTAGGGTGTCCTGATTTTCAGCTCGAAATGTCCCGTGTCCCAGAAACACCCTCGTTGGGATGCATTTGTCCCGATCTACCGGTGTAGCAAGTTGACTTATGTAAGTAGGACCTTGGACCCGGTTTAGAAAATAGCCAGATACTGCACAATACAGAGGTTTTTTGTACAATTTGTCTGGAATTGCACTGCAGCGCATCTATTAAAGGATTCAATGACACTGTTTGTAAATCATCATGTTGACTGTTGAGGTTTTTATTCTTTGATTGCTGAAGGCTAAAAGTTGTCAAAAGAACTACCAAGTTGGGAAAATGAAGAACGAGCTATGACAGATCCATAGACATGTTAATTTTCTGAAAATAATATACAGAAAACGTAGAATACACTCCAGGAACGACTCAACTTCAATATATTGAAGACTCTGAGCCGGCAGACGGATCAGTCTGAGCCGGCAGATGGATGAATCTGAGTCGGCAGATGGATCAATCTGAGCCGGCAGGCGGATCAGTGTGATCAATGCCATGAAGGGCAGTGAGCAAGAACACAAGCAAGTGCTATAAATGCAGGAAACTAAAGCAATCAGAACTAAACATAGCAACTAGTGCAACTGGAAAGTGGCTCCTCGTGGTAGAGAAACGACTCCATACACTCGTTGTTGGTGGAGTACCAGGGTACAGGTTAGGTTATCCAAGGAGCATACCACTGATGAAGTTAGTAGCAGTTACCCACTGCCTCATGTGTGTAGATTGTAAGGCAGTGGGAGACGAAAGTTATACGAAAAACTGCGGAAAAATGCAAACCATAAGAGTCGATTTTTGTGAATGCTTTCAGTTTAGGGGGATTTCATCCCCCTGACTCCTAACAGGGGATTTGCCCTGGACCACATTGGAGGCTTTGCTCTCCAGACCTCCATTACAGGCTCGTACTCCACGCTCGCTATGTGTCTGACCCTGTCCTGATAAAAAGGTAGTAACCCTAATTCTTAGCTAAAATTTTGCTTTTGTAAGACATTCTGTTTGTGCTGTTATTGGGGGATTGTTGTAGCACTTGCACTTTGGAGTACATCACTTAATTTGGAAAATTTTGCCAATCTAGTCGAGGCTGCAGTTTAGCATGTGTTTCTGTTATTCCTGCATGTAAAGACAAAGAAAATGTTTCATACAACAGGGTGGAGTGCCAGCTGCTGCAGCCGTCATCCGAGAAGTTGGAAATTTCGATCACCATCACAGAGCATTGAAACAGTTGGAAGAGCAGAGAGCAGCAAATGGTGTGAGCCAGTTCATGTTGTTACCCACCCCTCGGTCCTACCCACAGCTGGGTAGTGTATCGCATGGCGTCACGCTGCATGCTGTGAGTCTGTCCCACCCCTTGGTCCTACCCACAGCTGGGTAATGTATCGCATGGCATCACGCTGCATGCTGTGAGTCTGTCCATGGTTGTCCCGTGTATCCTGAAAGTATTACGTATATACAATGCCAGGGCAGATTTACTTGTTGTGCCTCGCACTGTAGATTTTTGTGTTTATTTATTATTATATAATCATACACGTGGTACAAACAAATAAAATAAAGAAGATATAGGGATACACAATTAAAAACCAACAACTCAACAGCTAACAAAGTTAATATTGTTACAGAATTTACTGTTTTTTTTTAATGTTTTTGGTCTGTGACATGATGCGTATGTACCATTGTAGTGAGGGTCAGATTTAGTATTAAATAATAATAATAAGACAATTTGTAAGGTGCCACAACATGGCGAGAGTCACTACAGTGACACCGGCATTGTTGAAACACTAGTTTGTAGATGCCATGACTAACCAGTTCACAATTTTACACTGATACACAACACACGCATCGGTCTAACAGCCATCTTCCAGGTGAACCCGGGTTAGCCAGATGCCGCCTTATTTTCCTTTTGCATTTCCTCCGAGACTGCATCCTCCTGTGACAGACCAAAATCTTTTCATATCCTCCTTGGTACTATCCCACCATGTCTTTCTCTGACGTCCTCTTGGTTTAGCTCCTTCCACTTCCATTGTTGTGCATCGTTTAATCTAGTCAATATCATCCCTACCTGCCAAGTTGTAGGTACCTTTCTCCTCTATCTTATTTGTTTTGCTACAACCAATCATTACTTTTGTTTTCCCTATTCATCTTCAAGCCTTTTCTTTATGTACCATGTTTCCATTTTACGATCTTCTCGCACAAACTCTTCTCACTTTCTGCCGCCATGACCAGATGATCAGCATACAAGAACTTCCCGTAGCTCCTTCCAGTGTACTCTATAATGTTACGATGTGATATATTTAATGTGCAGCTTTTAGTACAAATGGTAGGATACACTATTTCTCAAATTTTGCTGGTAGCCAGCTTATCTACTGTAGAGAACCAAACACAGAATCAAGAAAAATGCACATAGTAGATGCTAAGGCAGTTTCGATTAATTTTCTTCCAAAAATGAGTAATTATACTAAATTACTTTTAAATTTATTCTGAACAAGCAAGCATGCAAGTATGGTAGGAAATTACGTATAAGAAAAATTATAATTCCATTTAAAAGAATGAATGGCATGAAGTCCTGGGTCTTTACAACAATCCGGCAACTGGGTTTCGACCTCCCTCGGCAACAGTGGTCTCTGCTGAACCATTTTCGCACGGAACAGAGACACTGCGGTGCCCACAGAAGGAAGTGGCAACTTAGAGACACTGATCTGTGTCCTTATGGCGAGACCCAGACGACGTCCCACATTGTCGAATCCTGTCCCTGACAAAAATGAATGGCAGCTTATCTCGGCTACACTCTGCGGATGAAGACGCTGTTTCGTGGCTGACCAGTTATGGTTCATGACACGCATACGAGAAGAAGAAGATCACAAGATGTTTGTCTGACAACATTTTGACGTAATATTTTACGGAAAGTCGTACTTTGAACACAGCAGCTGAATGTGACAAAAATAAATTTATTATCTGCAAAGTGAAATTTCTCGGCTTCGTGCAATAATTAGCATAACAAATACAGTTGTTATAACTGACAGATAAATGCTATGCTGAGTATATCAGTGTCGTGCTGCTTGCTGTGGAAGGTTTGCCTGGTGCAGTGAATCAAGCTAGATGTCCGGCAGCATTGGCAGCCAAGCAAGGACGTATTGCAGGGTATGTTGCTTACACTAGAAGCTGAAGTGAGGAACATAAAATATATAAGTAAGACAGCACTGTTCAGTAACATGATAGTCTTGCAGAGCATAAACATGGTGATTGTCTCGCTGTTGAGCCTCAGAGTGGCTGGATGCGCCTGAATCGCATCACATGTGTCGTCTGTGATGTTTGTGTAGCAATGCTGGTGCAGTGGCAGCTGAACGCGCCCAGGTTCATCGTGAGTACATGCTGCGCAAACAAGAAGCTTTGCAAAATCGTGCACGAGGTCGTGGTGGCGTCCTCTCTCCTTATGTAAGCCACGTGGACGAATGTTCAAATATTTTCTTTTATTGTAAACTTAAATAAACTTAATTACTTGCAAAGCTCTGTAATGAAGATATGTATACCGGTCGTATGTCAGCATTGAGACAACGAAATTGATAAAACTTGTGTAATGTATTTGCAACACAATGCTGATTTCAAAACATGGTTTAACATATTAGTTGAACGCACCCAGGTTCATTGCGAACTCCACAAAAAAGACAATGCCATCTACTTTTTAGCATAGTCTTGTCAAACTGCAGCTAAACACTCTGATTTTGGGCGATTTAAGAGACAATTGGACATCTGGCTGTGATTATTTCTTTCACCTCACCTGCGTGATGATCATACCTGGTAAAACGTTTCAGACAAGTTACATTTTGGCAACAGTCAAACAGTAAAGCCACAAAAGTGTAAATTTACTTAGCATCATCTTAACATTATTGAACCATGAATCCGTCTAAAAGTGTGCTCAGAATGTCCATGGCAGCGCCTCTGACTGATGGTTGCAACAACTGAAAAGCAGTCAACTAACAGTCTCTGAGTTCTGCAAGACGTGATTATTACATCTTGGGTAAGGGTATTACACAGGCTTCGTTGGAAATGCAACTGCAGTTGTGTCCTGAGTGAACTCTGGAATAAGTTCTCCGAATTTTATAAAAGTTTGTTAGTCTTAACTAATATTAGGCATATATTACAATTAAAATTTAAAAATTCTCTGGCTTTGTTTCTTGTGGACACAGTGCAAAGCCTGCACAGCTAGTAGTGTTTGTTGCTGTATATGTAACTGTGGTGTTCAGGCGTCACCAAGGCCACAGTCAGCTGCAGCAGCCGGAGACCGACCTGTGTCTGCTGCGTATAAACTCGGTGACAGGAGAAAAGCTGAAGATGAAGTTCGTTCTATTCTTGTGTTGCTGTCTATATTTTACATGTGCTGTCGTCGCTGTCTTGACAACTGACGCAGACACTTCCTGTCATCTTTCCTGTCATCTTCTCACTGTGACAATAATCTGCACAGCTTAACTGCATCAAGTCACCTTGCATTATTTCAGCATGCTATACCACTATAATCTATCCTTTCCTGTATCACGTGATGTTCTACATTTAGAAGTAATTTTCTGGCATCAGCTATGATGTGTTGCGTAATAATTTAGTTAGACTTATCGGAGATTGTGGCTATGAAAGTGTGCATTTAGCTTCATTTTTTCCAGCGCTGGGGTTTTTGTAAAACTGCTTAGTGAGAGAATTAAATTAGAAACTGATACAACTATATTTAACTCAGCTGTGTGTAATTTCCTGTATATCAGATGACGACATAGACAGCAGTGAACAATGACTGTGTCAGCGGTGTAAGATATGCACTAGAACGATGTTGATGTCGATGTCAACAGTTGTATTCTTGCTTTACCGCTGTACTTCAGTGTTAACATCGAGCTCTAGTCGTCAAGTGTGAATGTTTGTGCCATGTGGTATTCAGAATGACAGCATGATCTCTCGGCTGCAGAGGATACGTGAGCAGAATCTGCAGCTGCATCCACCCAACGTTGGTGCAGGCATCGCAGCAGCACGCGGGGTTTGTTTGTTAATGTACTGTTGATGACTGATCACATTCAGGCCATGTTTATTTGTCTACATGTACTGATGGACGTGTACAGTGTGTTCGCAAAAATTGCCTTTTTTCTTGCATATCGCCAAAAAAAATAATGAATTTGAATGAAAATTTCAGCTAATATTGCTGAGAAAAAGCTGATTCTATGTGTCAAAAATTAATTTATGTATTTGTTAAATGTTTTTTGCTAATACCAGTGTTATGTGGACATCAGTAAAAGTGGTCTTACAACATTGGGATATACCATTGAAGATAAACGTTTTATTATATGGTTGAAACTTGTAAGTGAATGAAAAGTGTGGAGCAAAGCATTGCTACAAGATATTTTCTGATGGCAGATGTTCGTCGACATTTGCAATGGTGTGGGCAGTGTGTGATCAACCATTGTGCAGATGTGGGTCAACTGCTTTTGATTCCTCTGATCAGTGTTTTTAGCACACACCCAAATCAATCTTGTCTGGAACTGTCTTAAGTGTGAGCTCACATACTCACACTATTGTTAGTTAGTGAAATGTTTATTTTCAGTGGTAAATCCCATTGTTGTATTAGTGCTGTTACTGATGTCCAGTTTAATTGCTGTTAGCAAAACATATTTAACAAATAAATAAATTATTTTAGGTATAGTATCAGGCACAGCATTCTCTCCACTGTATTGGCTGAAATTTTTGTTCAATTTCATTCTTTTTCTAGAAGTAATGTGAGAAAACAAAAAAGAACATTTTTGTGAACATGGTGTACACTGTGGGCCATAAAAACGTGCCACTTGATATTCGTTTATAACTTTGATAAGCATTGACCGATTTTTAAAATTCTTTCAACGTTAGACTCAACAATAAATTTGCCACAAGGCTCATATCATATTTCCCATTTCACCTGCAAGACGTCGCTACACTACCTTGTGAAAAATAATATCAAAAATAGGAAAATTCTGACGTATCTAACACAAGGTCACCATTTTGCCTTATTGTTGGCAAAATTAACCAAATAAACTTAATTGTTTGTGTACTCTTGAGTCACATTGAATGCTAAAATGTCCTCCTTTGGCATTGATGCGTGCTCGAAGAACGTGCATTTACTACACTCATCAAGTTTATGACGTCGATGAACTGTTTTGCCAAGGTCTGAAGTGACGTGGGACAAAATGTTATTGATGGTGCAATGAACGAGTTGCACAAACGTTTCTGGGCGTGTATGTGTTCATGTCAAAGGAGGAAATTTTGAGCATTTAATATGATTCAAAAGCATACATGTGCTAATGTTTAGATGCACATCTATGTTATTGAGTAAAATACAGCAAGAGAATTGATATTGTTGATCTTTTGTATTTCACAAGGTAGTGTAGTGACACATTTAAGGTTCAGTGGGAAATATGTCACAAGCCTTGTTGCAAGTTGACAGCTGAGTCCAACAGTGAAAGAATTTTTAACATTGGCCAACATTTCTCAAAGTTATGAACAGATATCGAGTGGCACATATTTGTGATTTTGTGTATAAATTGTGTGACATAATATTGTAACTATTGTTGTATGTGGCACGTAGGCTGAGGTAGGTGATAAGAGAACAAAACGGAATGATGAGGTTGAACACAGAGATCTTGAGGACTATGAACTTGTGCATCTTCACATTAATAATATGTGCTTATACTGGTACTGATGCAAGTTGTGTACATTGATGCATCAAATCCGTACTTGACGTGCACCACAGTACTTGGCTCACTCTGTGCAGCTAATTGCTGAATCCAGTCGTCGACCCGCTCTGAGATCCGCCGACACCTCTGACTACATCACACGTCGCACTCGAACTAAATTCGGTGAACGTTGTTTCAGTCACACTGGTCCAGCTGCCTGGAATTCCTTACCTGACAGTATCAAGCTTACCACTGACACCAATAGATTTAATTATCTTTTAAAACTTATGTTTTTCACCTCGCATTTTGACATTTGTTACCAGCCCGCTCTCACTGCAGCGTCCACTCTGTCATCATTCCGTCGATACCTGAAATCTCATCTGTTCTCAAATTCGTTCCCATCATGACGATAACTTCAGCCAGCTGACTCGACACGTTGTGACTGTGTAAAGTGTCCTTGTAGTTTTTAACTTTATGTCACTTTAATCAATTTTTTCTTACATTACATTACCCCTGGACATTTTGTAAGTCACGCTGTATAAATTTTATTTGTATTTGTATTTGTGTGCACCTGAGTCATAGTGTGTGATGCTCTCACTGCTGGTTGTGTGTGTCGTGTGTTGACAAATACAGGTTGCTCGTCGACCATACAGTGCTCCTGCAGAACGGTCAGTAACGTGTGTCAATTACTGTTATCTCACTCCCTTCTATGTGTCCTTCTCATTTTACTATCATTATTGAGTCTGATTTTTGGTGAATATATATCACTTGCAGTCATCTCGCTCCCTTTTATGATAGCAGTTCAGTTTATGTCATGCTGCTATTTTTATCTTCAGCAGAATTGTTTGTTGTTCTCATTTTACGAACATCATTCCATAAATAAGTTACAAAACGGCGTCATTCTGTTAATTTTCAGAGTATGAAAATTGCAAAATATACATTTTGTAGGGGATTTAATTCTGAGTACGAGCTATGAGTTTTATTACGATGACGTCACTGTGACGTCATTTATAAACATTACATATGGCGGATTGCCGTTGAATTCATCCCACAAGGAACAGCCTTCTGTTATTCATTTGCCGTAGGCAAAAGGACTTAGCGCAAATGCCATTCAGTCTTGAGATGCGTCCAGTATATGGTGACAGGTATTTTACGAGAACATCAATATATGTTTGGTGTAAAAAGTTTGCTCATGGTCGAGAAAGTGTTGTTGATGAGGAAGAACCTGGTTGCCGTGTTGTTTCGACAACCGATGCAATGATCGCGTCGGTCGATTCCCTCATGCGGTCAAACCGGCATGTGATGGGATAAATGTTTGCATGAATTTGGACGATACATTGAAAAACAAAACATTACTGTTTGACGTTTAAACACATTTGCTTGTTGGACTTGTTCATTTTTCTCGTTTAACTCACAATGCTGTTCAACACTTGCGAGTTGCAAAAGTAAACTGCTGGGCAAAATTCTGCACTGACTGACTGCATTCTAAGTACAAGTGACGTCACAGTAATGACGTCATTGTCATAAAAAATCAAGTATATGTCCCCAATAAAATTCCCTACAAAACGTATATTTCCAAATTTTGATATTTTTTAAAATTAACATAACGATGTCATTTTGTAACTTATTTATGGAACGACCCTCATATTATATAGTTATTTTTTGTATACTTTGGAATGCAGAAGTTAAAGTTTGGCATAGTGTTAACTCTTTGATTTGAGCATCTAGGTTGTCCTGCAATTTTCCCGACTGATGTATGCCCCCTTACCTCCACTTGGCCACCTCTGAGATGTGATGTTGGTCTGGAGGAGGGGAATATGAAATAAAACTGTCTCTGTGCTACACTATTGTGTACTATTATAATGGTGCACAAAGGCACGAGCAGTTCTTACAGGTTGGTCGACTGTATCGGGCTTTGGTCCTGCTTAGTTTAGCTCTGTATCTTCCGAGCACTTGTGTCTTCGCTCTTCTGGTGCTGTATACATAAAAAAAAAATTTTGTTTACATGTTTTTCTTTACCTTTTAGTGAGCTGAGCCGGTGGGATTGACCCTTGTCGTGGTTGACTAACCATCATCCTTCAGTGCTATGATGCTGTTGGTTGTGTCATCTGACCCGTAAAATCATCCTCGAAATGATCTACAATGTGTCAAGTTGGACGTTAAACCAAACTATACCAACTTATGTCAAGTTGCAGTCAGTCTGAGATGGGTCATCTCCGTTGAGAAAGGCTCCGTGAATACTGGAGTGGTCTCTCCCGGTGCACAAGAGTGTGAAGAAATGATAGAGCTCCTGTCTGCCGCTCTTGAGACTCTAGTTCACCACGTAATCCGAGTGGTTCCAGTTAATTCAAATATCAGTAAATGAATACTGACTACTAATATAAGCTGATAAGTCAGGGTGGCATGACTGACTAGATACTCTGACAAGTGGACAATCTGTCTGTGCATTCGTGTGGCATATTGCAGGGCAGACGTGGAAAAGTGTCCAGTTAACTCGACTGCTGCAATGCAAGTCGTCGGTGGTGCATTGCCGCGGTGAGTTGATGTTTTGTCATCGTCACTGCTTTTGTTGAATTTAAGATGTGGTGGTGTGTTATCAGCAGTGTGATTACAACAGCATCAGTGGCTGTCTAGCGTTATTGTTGTTAAATCAGTTTGAAGTGAGTGACATCAATTCAGCATTACTCAGTGTGGTACCATGTGTGATATCTGACACATTTTGTTTTGGCATGTAGACATCCGGTTGATGTGAAAAAAGAAAAAGAAGATATTTTGAAGAGGCTAAATGCTAAGGTGAAATTGATTTTGTTCAATTTATATGTGATATGTGTTACTTTATAATGCGGTGCACTCTTTGTCTTAGAGAGTTTTTAGGTGAGAGCAGATTTACATGAATGCAAACTAGTTGTGTGGCTGAAGGTTGCTGATCGACCTAAATGGTCAGGTACCAACATGGCTCAAGCTCTTGGTCACTTGCAGCTTGAAGAAACCAGCTCAGCCATGGAAGGTTTGCTGTCGTTGTGTTTTGTGTTACTTAAGGTAATCCATAGATGTGTATTTGAAGTACCGTAATAAAATTCACAGATAGGGCATGCCAAAAAAGGATCCAGTAAGGAAACTTGCTACTTTTTCAAAAGCTACTTAAAATGTCACCAAAAATGTGCGCACTACTTACCTATTACTGTGTTATGAAAAACATGACCACATTTTCGACGATAAGTTGAACCAGAACTGTCCGTTTACAAGAATTTTTTACACTTATTACCAAGACTATAGCCATCGACAGGTGTTTCAGTGCAGCTACTTTACCGTGGCAAACTTTCACAACCTAAATATGAATTTAGCCTTAAATTGCTGATCTTCCCAATGCTATAATACTAGGGTATGAAATGCAAAACTGTCACTATATTATTTTACTTATTTAGTATTTAACTCGTGGTTTATAGCAAAACAATAAAAGATTTGTTGCAGACGATAAGGTTGTTTATCAGCAAGTGAGATGGGAGATGTGACTGGCTTCAGACAACAGCCTAGCACGACGTCATTTAAAGCATTTGAGCTGGAGATCACGGTGAATTATCCTGAGCACATTTGAATGGGGAATGCCAGTTTCATGCAAAATCTCACGAGCTGATCGATACCTTTTTAGCTTGTCCCCTGATTGAGCACGAGGTCCTCCGCTGCTATGCGATGAACACAGTTCAGCAGACTGTCAATGCTTCCAAGTTTTCAACCCTTGTTGGCAAATTCACTCAGCAGACTTCATGCACTATACCTTTTAGGTAGATAATAATCGCATTTTCCGGTGAAATTTTCATGATTTTTAAAATTTTTACTCTTAGGTCTCTACAGTTTCCAAAGGTATAAATAAAGTAGGTGCATTATATGGGTGAGGTTGGAAAATAAAAGTACTTATCGATGACCTATGGTCTTAGTAATATGTATGACAAAAAATTTTGTAAACAGACAGTTCTAGTTCAGCTTATCATCAAAGATGTGGTCACCTTTTTTGGAGCACAGTGTATATATGTAACTGTGCTAAGTTTTGTTTCAATATCCACACTATTGATGAAACTACTTCGTATTTTGCTGATCATCAATAATTGTGCATAGTTTTGATGAGGTCTTTCTTATTATAATCTAAATGAGTTGCTATTTTAACTCACTGAAATGAGATGTTAGGTTGTGAAGCTGTAAGCTATGGTTATACCGACGCACTTGACTCCGTTTATTGATCCAATTCTCTAAGCTGCTGTCGCCAGTAAAGCTGTTTGTTAGTGACGTGACTAATGATGGTGTCTTGTAGCAACGAACGAAGCCAACGACGCTGTAACGAAGGCTGGAGTCTGTCGCAAGCAGTGGGCCGCTCCTCGTGGCTCACTGGTCCAAGTGTTTGCTAATGCTGAGATGACGTCAAGCAGCACTGGTTCAGTGTCAGTTACCGACAGTGACACGACGCAGTCTCTGTCGGGTCTGTGGTTTACCTGCTTGTTGTCGAAACTGACGGTGGTCGTTGTTTACCAGTCGTAGATCATCGCATTTGTGTTTCTGCCTGTCTGTGGTTTGGTGAATAAATAGCTACGTTGAGTGAGTGAGCGAATGTGAGGATGTAAAGCAGCTTATCTCTCGTGTCTGTACAGCAGCTGATATGTTGAGTGCATCGTGACATTTTTTTATTATTGCGCCTTATAAATACTCTTACTTACTTACTTACTTGCCGTACTGATGTGTGCTGAGACTGCAGTCACTGTTGCTCAAGTTTGCCTGTTTAACACTGTGCAAGCTGTGAAGATTACCACGATAATGGATGTTACCATGGTGATGATGATGATGATGATGATGACAGTGACAAGGTCGATAACGACTACGACGAGGATGACGACGACGACGAGGAACGAGGATGATGACGACGACGAGGATGATGACGACGACGACGAGGAACGAGGATGACGACGACGACGAGGATGACGACGACGACGATGACGACGACTA
>Ga0209149_1001329_pt1 | contig 12328 bp, 11 predicted proteins | sample WorMetTyACAVOLI2_FD_187423 | JGI IMG/M metagenome (GOLD analysis project Ga0209149, IMG submission 187423) | Marine gutless worms symbiont microbial communities from Max Planck institute for Marine Microbiology, Germany - Olavius algarvensis... ... | reverse complement strand
CCACGTTTGCCGTCGTACCATAAACAACACTCACTGTTCAACGACAAATACTGGGATTTATTTTGAGTTTAATTAATTCATGTACTTGTAGTTAGAGCATGCACAATAGTAGCCTAGTAGCGATCGCGCAATATTTTTGACGAATCCGCACATCTGTCCTACGGCAATCAAAAAAAATTTAACACTGAAGCTGTAAACGACTATCTGCCGATTCGATTCGAGATTCGATTCGAACGGAAATTTCCGATTGTAGGTCTCTACTTTTTGACCCTCCCTGTAGAAACCCTGTGAAATCTGTGACCGTGGAAAAGCTATTTGGAATGCGAATGGCGGGTTTGTGTCAGTTTTACTGACGCACTTGTTTCTTTTTAGTCTTATTGTTAATATATAAAGAGGACATTCATGTCAACATGACGATCGCTCCACTCGGCCGCCCGCGGCGACCTCCTGGTGCCAAGGACGCGAGTCAAGTTCGGCAACCGCGCATTCGCGGCCGCCGGCCCGGAAGCGTGGAACAGCCTGCCAGTCGACATGCGGTCATCTGAAACTGTCACTGCATTCAAGAGTCGCCTGAAGACACAGACACATCTGTTTAAACTCTCGTACTGCACGTAGTGATGACTCAGACTCATCTGACGTTGTTATGCGCCCTTGTAGTGACTAACGTCATGTTACGGCGCCTTACAAATTGACTATTATTATTATTATTATTCTATGCTACGCTATGCTGTGTGTACAGCGTTAGCATTGTCCGCCATCTTGGATCTTGATATCTTGATGCCAAAATGCGAAAAGCAATTTTTTTTTAAAACTAAGCAATATAGAGCTATGGTGTCTATTGATGACCTATAAAAAGTCGTACATGGGCTTTTCAAAGAACCCATTATTGGACCCCTAAAATCCAAGATGGCTGAGATCTTGAAAATCGACATGACGTCATTATCGCGCGTCAGGACACTGACGCGCGATATTGATATAGCAATTCTGTCGGTCCGTCCGTTTGTCCGTCCGTAGCGTCCCGGTATTGGATGAAAACGGTTTAACATATCGTCATAGTTTTATCACTATACGGTAGCCAAATCATTCTAGTTTTAGCAGCATCAAACATCTTCATGAAATTCCGACGGGGCCACAGTTACTAAGTTACTATAGAAGGCGAATAGGAAACCGCACCCGAGCTTTCGAATGACACTAATTTCAATGACCTTGAGTGACCTTTGACCCACATTTCAAGGTCACGATAATATTCAACGTCAAATAACTCGCAAATGGTACAAGATAGAGCTATGGCTACAATGGCGAACTAATAGAAAGTCATACATGGTCTGTCGAACCGCGCCATTTTCAATGACCTTGAACAACCCCAAACCCAGATTTCAAGGTCAGGCGATTGCTTGACGCTGAATATCTATGAAATGGCTAAAGATACGGCCATATTTACTATGGAAGGCGAATAGGAAACCGTACCCCAAGCTTTCAAATGGTACCATTTTCAATGATCTTCAGTGACCTCTAAGCCACATTTCAAGGTCACGATAGTATTCAACGTCAAATAACTCGACTACTACTAAGTCGTATATGATCTATCCAATGGTTCCGTTTCCAGTGACCTTGAGTGACCCTTAACCTAGATTTCTAGGTCACGGTGTAATATTTATGCTTATAGATGCCCTTAGCGTATTGTGTGCGCAACTGACGCGCGATCTGTTGGCGATAGCTAAGTTCTTGTTTTTTTTCTGCTGAGGGTGGTCCGATTTGGATAAAATTTCGCAGACTGGTGCAGAATGACATGTCGACTGCGGTGATATGGTAACAATCGAAACCAAATGTAGAATTCCAATATGGCGGACGTTTGGGCGAATTCAATGTCATGCCATCCCACAGCCACCTGCCACATTGCAGGGTGCTGCCACCGGGCGAATTCAATGGCATGTCATCCTAGAGCCACGTATCACATTGCAGGCTGCTGCCACTTGGGGAATTCACTCACGATTCCGCAGCCACATGCTACATTGCAGGGTGCAGTCACCTGGCGAAATCAATGTCATGATCGTGCCACATTGCAGGGTGTAAGAATTCTATCCGCCATATTTAAAATCGTTTACCGCCATATTTTATTTTTTTGTTATTTTAAATGCTGTTTGGGCTTTGACGAGCAGCGGCTTTTGTATCGTCTCCAATACACTTGTATAGGTATAGGCAAGTACTTGGGGTGTGTAAATTTTTTTCGCTAGGTGGCGTACAGGGGGCGCAGAGCCAGGAACCGCATTTACACCGGATTTTTGCATTTCAGTGGGATATCTGAAGAAGTTACGGACGGATTTCGAAGAAATTTTATGCGCCTAAGATTACTGAAAAACGCGTGCATGGATTTGCATGAAAGGTTGCGTGTCGACAGATGTCGGAACATGGACGAACTGGTTAACTTTTCAGCCCGATCCGGATTATAGTCCGGATGCCGGAACCGAATTGCTTTCGCCGATATCATCTCAGCGCTGCTACGCGGAATTTTACGTCGCGAAAATCCGACGTATACGTAGGCCTATTGGCCGCTGCGACGAGGAGTGCTTTTAACATGGTTTTATTCACTGAGCCAGTGAGCAGTCGAAACACCTTTGTCGGAGGTAAATGCGCTGCACCGAGTGCCCTTCTAGTTATTAAAGTTTTTGAGCGAATAAAATGACGGTGGCGACGATGATGATGTTTTAACACGAGGTGACAGGGAACTGGAACCTATATCGTACGGTCTGCAGCGTTATACTGTATATTTTACGTGTGGTAGACCTATGGCAATACTAACCTCAGACACTGAGCAAGTTTTACGGTAGCCTCTTCGTTCACAGTCGCGTTGACTGACTGCATTAATGCACGTTAAACAGACTGGCTTGTGGTCGGTAGGACACGTCTCCGACGCTGCACAGTCGTTAGAATTCACAGCGTAAGTACACGGTAAACTGTTCATACAGCAAGTCAGTCCGATCAATGTTCACGTAACCCAATAAATACACAACGTCAGTTGAAATGTTCTACTCAGATTATAGCAGTAAAGACAGTTTATATCTAGGACCCTTCACTGTGAATATTACGCTTTTTGCACAATATCATTTTAAAAGTAAAAAATATGATTGAAGGGGGCAAAACTTACTCGCGGCACAAGTGACGTCTCCACACGATACATAGACCGTTCTGCGTCCGTCTGCGATGATCTGGTTGTCGCTGCACCAACGGCGCTCCCTACAGCGACTGCTGTATGCCCCGAGACGCTGTCGACGGTTGTAAGTTTTCCACGTCTCACAGACAGGCTACACGACAACATCCTGGCTCAATGCACTCCGTCTACTATCTTATAATTACCTACGCCAACCGTAGTTGGGAAGGTTAAGTAATCGGTTTTGTTTGTGTGCTTGTGTGTCTGTCTGTCAGCAGGATTACTGCAAATAGCAATGAGTTGATTTCATTGAAACTCGGTGATTGGGCCTACTACAGGGACAGGGTGACAACTTGTATGGAAAACCTGTAAAACTTGAAAATGTCAGGGATTTTGACAGCTGTCAGTGAAATGTCAGGGATTTTAGTAAAAGTCACGGAAATGTCAGGGAAAAATCTTGTCAAGAAAAAATGGCGTACAATTGTTTATTGTTAACTGCACATTTGCCTTTTATTTGCTTGTTTTTAATATAGTCTTGACCATGCTGACTATGCATTTCATTTTGGTTTCGGATCATGCACTGTTGCATTCCTACCCCCCACTGACAATAAAACTAGTACTGGCATGATATAAGTAACACTTAACATGTGTAGGAGTGCCGCGAACCGTCAGGGAAATGTCATGGAATTGTCAGGGAATTTCACATTGTCTGGAGAGTCACCCTGCTACCAAATCAGTTAACTTTTGGTAATGATCCGGTCTCGGATACGGATTCCGAATCAGTTTTCCACTTCCACGCTTACGGGTGACCATCGCAGTGGCACGACATTGGTTTATGCCGTCGTTTCTAGGCTTGTTTCATTAGCGCAAATCAGAGCAAAGCATTCAATGAATCGTGAAGTAGTTGAATAAATCTCACGTCTGATAAGAAGACTTACATCGCTCATAGCACTACAGTCTTCTTCGTAACCTTCGCTGCTACAACTCTGCTCACTGGATGCATAGAGACACGTTGTGCAAACTGGTTTTTCACTGGGACACTTCGGTTCTGGTGCTGCAAAACGCAGACATTCAATGTGTTACGTAAATTACTAGAAATACAAGACAAAGCGTGCAATAATCCCAAAAAGGGCTGCACCATGGGAAAGGCCATACTTTCAGCTTTCTGGAATTCTGTATGTGTTGTCATTTTCAAGATATTGCCGGTCCAGTGAAGCGCTGTGGGTCATTGGCCAAAATGCACAAATTGTGATTTGTGAGCCCCTATAGGCTTAACTCAAGTGCTCCCGAGCCGAATTTCACCAAACGTGGGCGTAAGGTAGCCTAGATATCGCAGCTATACCAGTTGTTTTAGTTTTCCCAGAATTCATCATCATCATCATCATCATCATCAGTTTATTAATAAACTGTATTAAAGTATAATTGGAATTGGGGGCGGGGCCGATTGTCATGGGGTACCACAATTAACGAATAACACCGCATAGACGTAGACGTCTTTTGGTGAAAATTTGGTAAAAATCCGCCCAGTCGTTGCTGAGCAGTCGCGTCCAAACAAAAAAGAAGAAAAACACAGAACGGCCACTACAATATAAGACGCCGTCTTCGTTTGCAGCGAGCGGCGCCGTCTAATCAGCAGTCAGCAAACAAAATTAAATATTTCATTTCATTTCAATTTCAACTCAGACACAAAACATAAAGCTGTGCAATGTAGGTAAGTATAACCAGAGCAAGGACGAAAAGGCTGATAAACAGCACTAACATTCGCCCTAAGAAAACAATAATACAATTTATACAAAATAGCACACAGACAAGAAAACATAAAAACAAAACTTACACTCCGACAGTTTAAAATTTTCTAAAATCGACAGCATTAATGCAACTTTTAAACCTGTTTAATGAACTAAAGTCAGTATCAGCAGGCAGACTGTTCCAAGGTGCAACCACACGCTCAGTAAAGAAATATTTCTAATACCACGACTGTGATTAACATACAGTTTATACTGGTGTCCTCTTGTGACTGTAACAGGTCTAAATGCAAAGAAGTCGGTAAATGATAGCTTAACCAAGCCAAATACTATTTTGTAGCACATGACCAGGTCAGCGTGCAACCTCCTTAGCTCAAGACTGGGCAAATTTAGGCGCTTTAAACGCTGATTGTATGTAAGACTTTTGAAACCTGGTAGCCATCTGGTAAATCGCCTTTGTACCTTCTCAATGCATTCAATGTCACCCTTGTAGTATGGTGACCAAGTAACTGAGTTATACTCCAGAATAGGTCGAACGTAGGTTATAAAGGCACGTACCAGCAAGTTTATGTCACGAGAAACGAAAGAACGATATATGAGATAGCTTAGAAAACGCAGCATTGGTGGCAGTAAACATCAAAAGTGATTTACCATTTGACTGCAAGTCAAACTTTATGTTTGAAACAGCAAGAAAGAGACAACATACGGTGTCCAAGGTTTGCCGGTGAGTCGCAGTAGCCTTTGGTCTGGTCGTAGACAGTGCCTGCAGGTTGACACGTTAACTCCTGACACGAGGAAAACTGCGCCGCGGAATCCCAGATTCCACACTGGATGTATTTAGTCCGGTCGTAGTGCGGGAAGTAGTAGCCATACGTCATGATGTTGTCGTAGTTACACGGATTAGCGATCACGCAGCTGAACTGCCCAACTGCAATTGACACATTCAAATAGTCTCAGCCTGCATCATACTTGGAACTGTTAGAAAGTATCGTTTCATGCACTGTCGGCAGGTGTGACGTTAAAAGTGTAGCACTATGACGAACAGACAGAATAACAACAAAGACTAAACTAGGTAGTGTACTGTACGGAAACCGTCAGCTGGTGAAATGGGAAAACACACGGGCCCCTTTCCATACAGACATATAGACTAGACTCGGCTTTGACTTCGTAGTTTTTGGACCGTCTCAGTCTTGGTAAAGTTCACCGGTCTCGACTTCGGCCTCAGCAATGTTCCGAGCCTCGCTTTATGGCCTGAGCTTCATCATTTATTCATTTTCTACCCTCATTATCAGGCCTGTCCTGTCGGCATCATGTTACCTGCCAGTATACAAATACAATATACCGACATTATTATCTTTAAAATAATGTTATAGTATGTAAATGTAGTACATTTTTCAGTCATTTTTGTCTGTAAGCTGTCAGTAAGACTTTATTGTAGCTGTGGTAGGCTTACAATGCCAACAATAAACATACATATAACAGGCGTGGTGGTAGTTGCAGGAGTAGTTGTCGTTGTAGTAGTAGTAGTAGTCGTCGTCGTCGTCGTCGTCGTTGCTGCTGTTGTAAAACCTGGAATGGCATACATCACACGCAACGTAGCAAATTTGATAAAAATGTTTATAGCCTACACTACGATAATAGATTCGATACTTCACCATGCTCTCAAATACTCACGGGTATCTTAGCGTTGTCTACAACACCAATATCCAAGATCCAAGCACGGACGAACAAGAAGCTGTGCTATCGCAAAGAGGCCGCGCGAACGGCGCGATGCTTCGTGTCTGTATAGCTTCAATACAAAACGTCAACGCAGTCTTTTATTATTAGTTGTTTCGGCTTCAGATATACCACTGCGTACAATTAAATTATTTTCTGTTCTCTTCTCTTCGGCGTATTCGTCCACGCTGCAGGCCGTCACAAACAAACATTCGATGGTGCGTCGCCGACTGTGCGATCTACACTGCATGGTCGTCGGTAACTGTGTTCTTTGCCAGCACTGTGATGGACACTGTTTTAATGTTTAGCACAGAAATCGCTAATAGCATACAGCTGTTGTATAAGCCAATGGCCAAAGTAATGGGAAAAGGCGATTTTCGACCACCCACAGCGGCAAAACCACTGGGCCGATTTTAATAAAACTTGATATATAGAACTAAACCGTGGAAGCCACCCGGCATGCAAACCTTGACTTCGATACGGCGACGTGGATGGTCTTTTTGTTTTTTTGCCAAGGCCACATGTCGCACTGTGCGTCAGATCTGGACCGATGAGGGTTCAAAACGCGCATCATTCTGCGCAAGGAAGTGCCTTTTGGGGGGGGGGTAAAATCCCCAAAAACTGAAATTTTAGGACGTGAATAGAACTTTCAAGCCTGAACGAGAAAAAATTCAAATCCTTATAACTTGAAAACTACCTAACCGGTCATGACGAAATTTTTACAGACGGTACGCACCACGAATGAGGCTTCGTGGGTGGTCCCATGGCTCATCCAAACAAATCCAAGATGGCGGCGGCCGCCATCTGTGATTTTGGAAAAATATCAATAACTCCGGATCGGATAAAAATATCTGCACCAAATTTCAAAGATGCATCACGGCCATGCAGAGATGACCATGTGACCAAAAGTCGAAACCGGAAGTTAATTCGCGTGACGTCATCAAATGAATGTCTGAAGCATATGTGCGTCAATCTCAGTGACTATAACAGATATTTGAACCAAATTTGGTACAAAGCACAAATACCGCACTATCAACACGCCGAAATGGCCAACTTCACATAAACTGAAAATTCAAGATGGCGGCGGCCGCCATCTTGAATTTCAAAAAAATGTCAATAACTTTGGACTGGATAAAGATATATTGCATCAAATTATACGGGGAGATGAACCACGGCCATGCGGAGACGACCACGTGACCAAAAGTTGAAACCGGAAGTTAATTTGCGTGACGTCATCAAATGAAGGTCTGGAGCATATGTGCGTCGATCTCAGTGACTGTAACAGATATTTGAACCATATGCGCTAGCTTAGACATTTAAAGCTGGCGGTTGACAGATTTAAATGTGCTAGCGCATATATTTCACACTTATAATTAATAAAAATGTTAATTTTTTACTGTTTTAGAGCTTTGGCTTATACAACTTTCGATAGACTGTGTGCAGTTTTTCTATATAATTTAAAACACAAGCATAAGGTCATATATAAAACTAAACTAGCACAATAACTTTGCAAATGTCTGCCACGTCGGTGATGTGATTGACATATTCGAATTAACAGTTCTGCATGGCCAATATAGGGACTAAGTTTTAATGTCACGTGGTGTGGTGACGGAAAATAGCGGTGAGCTCATTTTACTACCAGTCCATCGTTGACGGAAAATCATTCACGGAAAATAATGGTGCTCTGCAGCCACCAATAGGCTTACTAGAACGTTGAAAAATCTAAAGCATTATTTCCATATTATGAAAATGCCAATTCTTCTCCTTACATTGCAAAAAAACGTATTTTGGTGCATTTCAAGGGTAAATAACGCACCTAGCGACATCAGTTTTTATGGTCTTTTTATGACAGTTAATTTTGAAAAGTGTATTGAAAGTGTCAAAGTTGCCGAGTGCCGAGAGAAGGCCTTCTGATCGTTTGAGAGCATTCTCAATGAAGTCATTATAAGTCAGTTGCTGTGCACGTAAGCCATACTTCAACGGTTTTAACATCTGTTTAACTTTGACGATATGCACAAGTTGCCAGTAGACTACTGTGTGTGGACAGCTCAAGCAAAACAACCACGCATTCGTATTTTCATTGGAGGGGCCAAAATGTTTGACATTGAAAACAACTTTATTCAAGTATGCAAGAGCTGAATAACGAAGTATTAGAATAGCACTAGCCAGTTAAATAGTCAACAACAAAGTAAACAAAAACAATTTTAAAGGTGTACTCCGCCCAAACAAATGAATTAGCCATAACTACACTCGCCGTGTAGTGTATATATATGCAAGTCATTTTAGATAGTTAAATTAAATTTATTCCGCTTGTGTAGTGAGAAAAGAATTTTCAAACTTTTTCTCCTCGAAACTACTGAGAACCAGCTGTTGGGTTATTTGGGTTATTTTATTGTATTACTCGTGGTTGCGGGATTCCATAGGGTCTTACGACGTAAAATGTAAACAAAACTAAACTGAATACGGCTATTCTATTAGTATTTAGTACCTCCGTGATTAATACGTTGCAGCAATTATAGAATTAATATTCTTTCGCGCCAGCAGATGAAATATGTTGCCGAAAATTAACGCGTTTAAACAATATTATGTACGGTAACAGGAACTAGTTTTCCTCGCTCATGATATTGTTCATTGTGGTTAAGGCGTATGAACTCAACAAATTAAAATAGTACCTTTATGGCGGTTCTATTTTTAGCACAAAATATTGAAATAACAAAGTTCTTTTTATAAAAAAAACTGCTATACTTAAAAATAAAATAATTACAATTTTTGTAAAACTTGTACATAAGTCGTTCGTTAGTTGAAATAAAAAATGTTCGTTGGAGTACACCTTTAAGTAGCATGCGGCCATTGTGGGACAACACAATTATTGTGTAATTATTAGTACACTACTCTGTCTTATTGGACCACTCAGATTTTGTTTGTACTAATGTATGTTGCATGTCTTATTTCACATTATTCTGAGAAATAAACATGGACTGGAACATGGACCCATGCCCCCTTCTACTTAGGCCTTTGTGTGGACATCTGCAGATGTCAGTGAAGTGAAACAAGTATGTGGCGACAAGATGACAATGAGTGGTTGATTTAAGCATAATGATATACAGGAAAATATTCAGCAGAAACAATTAACTGTAGCAACCTCCTTCACAGAATTTCTGAGCGACTTCACACGTTTTGCAGTTTAAGCTCGTACAAGCTCTGTCTTCGGTCGTGCATGTCCCATGACAGCCAGATGAATACCGAGAAACTGTACCACGAATGTCCCTTACCTTCTCACTGTAGCAATTTTCCTGAAATATCAATTACACTATTTTTACTACGACGTCAAACGGCAGCTCTCAGTTATCCGGAATTGCTTTTAACTGTATTGAACTGTATTCTGTTTTAGCTATGAGCAGGATAACTGAAATGTTCCACGATGCAATAAAAACAAACAAAACAACTCACAAAACAACAGCCGGTATGACAACAGCACTAGCACAATCAGCCGTTGTAGATTTTATGTAGCCCTCCAGGATGTACTGCTTACTCTACCAGGCTACAACTTCGTGCTTATCTCGTCCTTAAGTCCATTGGCTGGCATGCCAGCAGACAATAATGCACACTGAAGGTGATCAGACAAATAGTGACTCGAAACCTCTTAACTGATTTTGTCGAAAACCAAATACAGTAACTATGTCCAGGGTGTGACCCTGCATACCAAAGTTGGGTTCGATGCGACCCCACGTTTGACCCATAACCCATGACTCACTGACCCATTGTCGCTGTATAATCATCCGTTTCTCTGCGTTTTAGGTGTTTGAAGGTGAGAAGGTGGACATCACATACAGTTTGTACGATTACACTATTTATTATTATTAACTATTCGTGATGGCTACTTTACTTACTAGGATGCACAAATAGATGTAACAAGCAAGGAAGTTAAATGAATAAAGTGTAAATATATGAGGATGCTGTAAACGCATAGGACTGAATGCGAAAACACCAAGTCCACTGCAGCACATTTGGGACTTAATTCGACTTGCAAAATGATTAATCACATTGTTCGCATATCTACAATTATAAAAAATTGTGCTATTCACTCAAAGGAGGGGAGCCATGGCTCCTATGGCTCCCCCTAAATACGTCCATGAGTCAAGTAGTTATGTTACACTGGGATGCTGATAACCGTTGGGTTTCCGAGAATGACACACACATTAATACTGAGTCCCGAAGCGAGTGAACACGTACTTCTGAGTCGGAACAGTACTGCCAGCTGCAACTGGGATCACCTTCTGCAGTCGTATTAGTACAGGTCAAACACGCCGGGTAAATTGCAGCACATGGCGGAGCTACATACGACAAACATCGGCCATCACTTGTTACCTATGTCTTTGTCTCAGCAAAATAGCTTGTTGTCGTTGACCTCATTAGTAGCACTCCTTTACAAGGCAATTAACAATTATATTTAACCATTTAGAATTCAGAGGCAATAGTTGGTAGGCTACACTGGCCGTTGATGGGTGGGCTGTTACATTTGGTATAGCAAGGAGGGGACTGGGCGGAGCCGCAGCCTGCCCAGACCCATACTCGCTGTACCAAATGTAACAGCCCACCCATCAACGGCCAGTGTACCAATCACCGTATTGCTGTATGGTCCGTTGCTCTGCGGTTTTAATGTGGGTATTAAAGAGTTATTAGGATTGACAATTTCCGCTTTTCAGAAACTCTGGAATTTTTGTATTATAATTGCATGTTCCAATGCAGTCTGGCGCAATTCTTTGAAGTTCGTAATGCCTTACTAGCCGGACGTGTACTTGTACTATGGGCAGCTTCGTTTGGCGACTGAAGCTTTCCACGGGAGACGGTCTCATCTCCCAGCCAATGCCTAGATATGTCCCTGATTTAACAAGGTCTAAACAGGCCTTAACCAGATATTGTTACCGATAGTATCAAACATGATGAAAAACTTAATACAAGTACATAAATCGTGTCAGCTTAAAGTCAAATACGTCTGGATAGGCAAGTTTTTACCAGGCTGGCATACTGCGAGTTGCCGGTGTATTAGCCCAGTATAAACGAGCGACACTGCCGTATGTAACTTTAATCTGACACGTGTTATTGCGCATTATTATAACAAAATAACAACTGGCCATTTTGGCTGAAATAACTCCGCTGTGTTTTGTGTGGCCCTATGACCTAATTAGCGTTATGTATATAAATATTCAAAATCCACACTCTCACTTTGTAGACCCTTGCAAGTTGCCCTGATATCATTCATACCGAGTTGCATCAAATTCAGACTTACACTAGCAGAGAAGAAACAACTTAAGTAAAAGCGGACAACCACGGCTAATATATTGAACCCATCAGCCTGTGAACTTTAGTCACAGCGGACCTAAAGGTAATGATAAAACAAAGACAAAAACCTAAAAACCCTAAAGACAAAACCCACGGTACTATTTCTTCAGGACGGAGGTATAAAACTGAGCTGCATGTGATAATACATGGATAGATATTCTATGATGGCGTCGGAAGTTTTTGTGTGTGAAGTTTTATGTTTTATACGTAATAATTTCGACAAATTGACACCTAGTCAGCTTAAACCAATACTTGTTAGTTTTTATGAGGATGAAGAGTTGGACAATGCCAAGGAGTTGCTGTTGAAAGCGGTACAACGGGCGATAGACGACGTCGGTGGTGATCCAGAAATGCCACGCCTACCTAAACGTCAGGG
>Ga0209149_1001328_pt1 | contig 12339 bp, 6 predicted proteins | sample WorMetTyACAVOLI2_FD_187423 | JGI IMG/M metagenome (GOLD analysis project Ga0209149, IMG submission 187423) | Marine gutless worms symbiont microbial communities from Max Planck institute for Marine Microbiology, Germany - Olavius algarvensis... ... | reverse complement strand
GTAGAAGGAACTGATGACAATGTCAGAAGTGGTAGGAGCCATCTGAGGAACACGCTGTTGGATGATGTGTTTGCTTGATGATGAGGGAAGGTAGAAGGAACTGATGACAATGTCAGAAGTTGTAGGAGCCATCTGAGGAACACGCTGTTGGATGATGTGTTTGCTTGATGATGAGGGAAGGTAGAAGGAACTGATGACAGTGTCAGAAGTGGTAGGAGCCATCTGAGGAACACGCTGTTGGATGATGTGTTTGCTTGATGATGATGGAAGGTAGAAGGAACTGATGACAATGTCAGAAGTGGTAGGAGCCATCTGAGGAACACGCTGTTGGATGATTTGCAGATTAGCACAGAAAACCTTAAGGTTACATTTGGCTGAAAGGATGCAGAATAAACAAAAGCACTCGACTCCACCAAGGCCATTGCATTGTTCCCCAGTGGTTACTGAAAATGTATTCTATAAAATGCCATATCTGATAAGACCGCTGCAGCATTGTTCCCTGGTGAGTGACGGTTTATCGCTGAAAAACTCCCTGTATTAAGGAAAGTGAAAAACTGATCCCACGTCCACATCTGGAACCAGAGTAACAGCGAACTTTATTCACTTACTGGAGGGTCACCACTTGCTCATGCCTACCATATTTGGTCATCGTCCATTACTGTGTTCGTTAGTTATCCTGCTCTCAGATGGAACAAATGACAGAACGAACGATCGCATAGCCCCACCAGCCATGGCAGAGTAACTGGAGACGGCGGGTCAAAGGAATATGGATAAACCCAGAAATTTGACATTTAAATGGTTGAGTGTTGTCTTGCTGATATACTGATGTTGTTGTGTTAATGTAGAAATCGCGAACAGACACGGCAAACTTTGACAAGGATTTTACATCAGAAGAGCCGACATTGACACCAGTTGACAGTGCCATCATTAAGGCAATCAACCAGGAAGAGTTTGCCGGCTTTTCCTTTATTAATGATGACTTTGGTAAATTCCAGCCGTCGTCGACAGTGTTGTCTGCGTCGAACACTCGGCAGGCTGCTGATACTGAGCATCCGCCGCAAGACAGCCAGCCGGCGAGAGACAGCCAGCCAGCGAGAGACAGCCAGGTGGCACAAGACAGCCAGCCAGCTGCAGCGGCAGAAGCATCACCAGTGAAAGTGCCAACACCAGAATCTTCTGGCGAAGAGGTTGCGGCAGCGGCGCCTGCGGAGGCGGCAGCTGTTGACGCCGAGTCGGCCTGAAGTCAACTGGTGTGAGTACGCTGATCTGCATGAACTGCTGTCGACTGTAATTCTCAGTAACTTCCATGCATTAGTTGATCGTCCTATCATTGTGAGTCGAGTTTCTGTGTCATTTGCCATCGCAACTTTCTTGCCGTGCAGATGACGCGGCTGAGTTCAATCACGTCATCATTGCCATACGTTTTATGCCATCGTTGAGTGATGCCAGTCATACATTTCAGAGCACTCCTTATGTTGTTTTGCACGTCTGATTCCTTTAGATTGGATCTGCTATTATTGTTGTTATTATTATTTTTATTATTATTATTATACTGTAAACTGTTTCTTCCTTATCGCATGTATTTCGTACTCTGCTCAGTGCATTGGTGATGAGCCTTCTGTTAGAAAGACTTTCGACAATAACGAAGAGTGTGCACGACGTACATGGATTATTTTGCAGTTGTAATTTTATTTGCAGTTTTTAACCGATACTTTTTTTGTCCCTCTGACAAAGTTTTACAGTGGAAATGTAGCGTTATTAAAAGATTTATGAACTTGTGTGGTTTTAAGATCTTACGTGATGTCCCCCGGTTACACTCAGTGAATCTGTGCTGTGCCAACCTGGTGACTTTAAAGACTTTGTAGGAAATTTGTCAGTTGGCTTAGCAGTTTGTTAGGCCGCTAATATTTATAGCGATGTTAGTGTTATTGCTGTTGTCGTTGCTATGTGGTGCGGAATTACGAAGCCGGCCAAAAACATTTAATGCGGAAGTCACAGCATCGTTATTTGTACAGTGTAGCATCACGTGGACCGTTGGCAGTTAATGATGTGTACTAGGTGCTCACCGTCTTAGAGCTTAATTTTTCTTCAAATTAATCGTTGAAATTCGTTAATGGCGTGCCATTAGTGCAGATCCTTATCGTTTATTTTGGCACTACGTCAGTGAAACCTTTTTCCCGGTTAATATGTTCTTGTACATCTTGTTCTTGTTCTATATCATACGTCTTATGCGAAAACTGTTTAGTTTTACGGTGTTATATTGTTCATAAACAATAAAATTGCTTTAAATTTACTAAGTGTGGTAACAGTCTGCTGCCCCGTGCCAAATTTCACGTTTATTAATAGCCATGTTGGCCTGAAACATGGTCCCCTACACGACAAGCCACATGATGATGATGATGATGATGATGTTGGCCTTTATTAATCAGTCGGTCAATACGTGTTGAAAAGTTAACAACTTTCGTCACCGTATTTTTAATTTATTTTATCATTTCTTGCCTGCTGATCTGGTGTGAGTTCTGACTCAGAACGGTGCGTTTTTATTAGGATGTGAAGATGTTTAACGAGATAATGTCGTGTTTATTCATTAGTTGGTCGACACTTTTTAGTAGGAAGACACAACAGAGTCCCAGCCTAGTCGATAATGACCCACACAAATTGGATTGTACGACATGAAACTGAGTGCGAGATTTTCAGTCACAAATCTCTGTATTTGCTGACTAAAATAGTCGTGAAATGTCTAAATATTGAAAAAAAATATTGAAAAAGTGGATCGTGTTAATTTGTCAAACCTGTTGTTTGTTGAGATGCAGCATACATGCTGCTCCATGCGGCTGATTCATCCTATTAAGATCTCACTGTAACAGTCTCCAAAAGAGGACCATGAAAAACCTAGATGCAAAACATGTACAAAACAAAAACCTGAGGATTGTTATGAAGGTGTTTAACAGCATAATAGTAATCATAGTAAATACAGCTTGCAATCAGCGAACTCATTGCTGCATGTATCCTGTTACTAGCAGGAAGTATGGCAGTAAAATAATCACAGAAGTTGTTTGTTATACTTGTCGATGATGGATGTCATTGTTGACATCTGTGAATCTCAACTTGTCAATCTGCTGTTGTTCCTTCAACTATAGTGTTGTAAATATCGTGACTCATCTTCAGTTTAGTTGCACATTCTGTTTGGCAAGCACATTCGTTGGACATAGGCCGTTTGTCCATTTACTGGTATCATCCTGGGCAGGTTCACTATGAACGGCAGAATTTTTTTTCGTACCTTATTAACGTATTAAGTCACTTTCTGCGTCTGCTGCGTAGAACGTCACGTGAACGAAATGTTTACTGACCACTGTTAAAATAATGCATTGTTGTTTTTTATTCAGCGTGTTACTCAAATGGCCAGATTTTAAACATACTATGCACAAATGTGGAAATTTTTAAATACAAAAAATAAAATTTTTTGCTGACGTCCACCATAAATGGGCATGGCCGAAATAACTAGCATATAAATGTTCCGCTATGCTAGGAATTTTTTCCTAAGAAGTGGGTTTAATGGGTTTTCTATACTATGCTAGAAGTGTGCATATTAAACTTGCCACTGGTATAATGCTAATGCAGTCTTTATTGACATCAGCAATGTGTCGTTGGCATCTTTCCGGTACATTTTCACTACGTCACATTGCCAAGAAATTTAATTTGTTGACATTAGTAAACCCATATGCTAAACTTTTACAGGTAATAACGTGTGATAGAAACTTTGGTTTTTCCCTTTGTGGTGATCCCCTCATGTGTTCATTGAAATTAGTTTCTATTTCTATAGCTTTTGTGCTAGCATTGTAAGACTTAAGTGAATTTTCAGCTGCTTTGAAGTCATTCAACCCTTTTGTAGGAAATATTTTCTGCAGTTTTCTAGGTTTTTTTTGCGGCCATACGTACGGTCTGGACAACGACTTTTAATCTGTTATATCATAAAGTTCTATTGTTTTTGAACTGCATAGAATATTTTCGGCTTGTTTGCGAGATCTAGTCTATGTCCAGTGTAAAAGACTGAGTACTATTACAGACGCTTCAGTGTTGTGCACTTTTGTGCACCGTTCGTTATTACATGTGTCTACATAATTGTATTGATTATTCGCGGCTGTTGTGATTTTGTTATATTTATTGGTTACGTATGTATATATGTGAGATTATATGTGTCTGTATGCGTGTGTGTGTACATATGCCTGTGTGCTTGAAATTGTGTAGAAATTGCTGCGAGAATATCGGCATCCCGTCTCGCCGTTTTTATCTCTGTCTGTGTGACTGAAGGTTGTTGTGTAAGAGCTGATATTGTGCTTACACTACGTTGCGTCACCTGGGCCGTGTTGTCGCCAAGCAATGATGTCTCGGTGTTGTGATGTCGGCAACGAACAGACGATCGTCCATCGAATCTTTTATGCCAAACTGCACACGAAGAGCCTGCGTCTTGTATAGTTTGTCGTTCGGTGGCACATATTCCTGTGTATGTGTACGTTGCTGGTACCGTTTTATAAGCTGCTGTGGTGCGTTACCGTTAATGCGTCTCGCCAGCGCTTACGGGAAACTTCTAGCAGATATTTGTCGTTGAACAATTCCCGATGTCGTCTAAAGACATTGTAAAAATGACTCGGCCAAAGAGTTACTGTTCGCCATTTTGTGTGGCTGTTACGATGCTGACGACCGATGACGTGTTTTGTTATTGTTCTGTGCTTTCTGCATGCAACGTAAAATTACAGTTTGGCGACGTAAGTAGCCGACACGGCTGCTCAAAGCCCAGACTGCCGATCAAGCGCACGTTCTAAAGCTGTGCCTCGTGTCGGTTCTGTTGAGAAATTGTTGTTGTATATTTGTTTATTATCAGCTTAATTACTGTTGTTGATTCTGTTGCAACTTCTGTCAAAGATATGTCGTATATATAAGTTTATTATTTTTATAACTTGATGTGCTGTTTTGTAGTTAGGCGGTGCTTGTGTAAGATTGGACCACACGATTCAGTACAGGGTGTGACATAAACAAATTATTGCATAGGCAAACTCTGATACCTTCCAGTGGTCATGCAGATTTTGACTAAATTTTTAGAGTTTATCTGTGAAGAAATTTACCGTATTTTAGAACACTTTTCAAAGCAGCAAGATGCGTAGTTTGAATCAGAAATTACAGTAATGTGAACGTTGAAAGTATGGCTGTTAGTTTGTCAAATACAGTGTAGCTGGCACAAGACTGGATTTAACAGAATTACTGGAATTTCATTCAGAAAAAAAGGATTGGCTGCTCAGTGTGTCTGATTTTATTGTCCCTTTGATCTTAAACGTGGGTATGCGATTGTGGAGCTTCACAGATGTTACATGCCAAACTGAACTGATCAGCCTCGTGGAACTCTAGAACACTGTGCTGGACATTTGGACCAACTTGCTGTCAAGTTTGCAATATCGTAGTAGAGTTCAATGCATATTCATTCAGTAGACAGTTTAATAAGAAGGCCGAAGTAAAAATAATGTAATTTGAAATGTGTTTTTGTTACTCTACTCCTATGTGCAAATAAGGTTCGGAGTTAGATGGCTTTTGATTCAAACTAAACATCTTAGTGAAGTTCATGAAATCAGGCCTATTTTAGGGGTTAATCTAGGTTAAACTTGGTCCCCCAAAAGGAGTTTTCATGGCTTGCTTGAGTGGAACCTTTGCTGTTGCCTAACCACAAAACACTGAAGGACAGTTTCTTCATTAAGTAATCCATGAAAATATAGAAATGATACTCACTATTGTTTGACGTCAACGTTTGCCTTGGGATCGGTTTTTATGGCGCGTCCAGTAGACACTCGAATCAAGTTGTTTTCTAGGGTATTGTCCTGTTGATTGAGTATTTGATGATGCTGTAGCATTTAGCTGTCCGTCTATGAAAGGCTATGCGTTGTAAATGAGTCACAAGCTGCTTTCATAAAACATCGATTGCATCTAAACATCTTTATGGCATTGTTGCATCGAATGCTGGCGGGTTTTTTTGCTATTGCACTCCAGCTGATTGGCCACTAGCGTGTTTGCCGTATTTTTCTGTGTGGTATGCAACTACTGCGATCTGTGCATTTTGTTTCGGCCAGCGTTGTGTACAAGTGTATTTGTTTGTGCTCTGTTGAGATTTGTCGCCGTTCAATTATGCGTATTTTGCAGACAAATGTTAACTGCACTGTCCCAGTCTTCGACTTGTAGTGCTGTTCTGTCTCCTGTGTCGCTCGCTGCAATTGCTTACTTATTGTCAGCGACAACGACAATGTAGTACACGGTGTCTGTAACTTCTGAAAATACCGGAAATCTCCTCCTGCAAATTTTTATATAATAGATCGATGATCGACGATGACAAGAATGACATCCTGTTGTAGGGTTTAGCTGCAGTCCAGTTATTGGGAACTGGCTAGCCGAGTTTATTAACTTTTTTATGTTACTGATAAATGCTTTATGCACAGTGCTGTAATAATAATAATAATAATAATAATAAACTTCCATTAACCAACTGGGGGGGCACCACCTGACGGCAGTCACAGACACAGCAGTGCTGCCGCGGACAGCAACTTCTGAAATGACATAAATATCTTCAACACACTTTAATTGCTGCATGGAACGATACGGCCTTGTGCTGAAACTACCGTTAAACATCAGCCAACTTTACTGCAGGAGGAATCCAGGAATCTCCTGCAATTTTTTTGAAAATTTAGTTGTCGTCTGGGCCATTTGAGCATTTGGCCTTTGGTGGGGGCGAATGACCTAGGAGTCAGTCTGCAGGTGCCCGTTGGATCCGTGGTGGGGGCGAATGACCTAGGAGTCAGTCTGCAGGTGCCCGTTGGATCCGTGGGCCATTTGAGCATTTGGCCTTTGGTGGGGGCGACCTAGGAGTCTGCAGGTGCCCGTTGGATCCGTGCATATGCTGTTTATGGCGAGTTTACAATTCATAACCACTTGTGAATTTAGCATAGTGAGTAGACCACACACGCAGTGGTGCATTTGTAGTCATTGACATCGAGGGGTAATATTACTGTTGGCGGGGTATTCTAGTCGTTGAAGTGAGGCTGACGTGTGCATTTATGTGTGTTACGTGACTTTCTGTACAGGCAGAAGTAAGGTCCGATGGCAGCAGTTCCAGGCAGCCAGAGCGACAAGTCTGGCGTCTGTCTGTCCCGTATAGTCCTATGTCAATTGCTGTTTTTTCCACAGTTCGTTGTGTGTCGAGATTGGAAACAACTTTTCTTGTATTGTGCTGTCCGACTACTATAATATGTAGCATATTACGTTGTATTTAACGGGTTTTATCTGTGTTGTTGTGATGACATGATGACCACTGACAGCTGTTGTCTACTTTCATCTAAAACACGTACAGTTATTACCTCCGACAAAGGAGGAGGTAAAGCGTTTGTCTGTCTGTCTGTCTGTTAGCAAGATTACTCAAAAACGCGTGCATGGATTTGGATGAAATGTTGCGTGTCAACAGATGTCGGGACATGGACGAACTGATTAACTTTTGAGCCCATGCAATCCGGCTTTCTCCGCTATCGTATTAGCGCTGCTGGCGTATTTGCCGCTGCAACGAGCCGTGGTTTTAACATGGTTATACGGGTATCGGGCGCAGCAGCGACGCCTGGTTTTGAGGCGTCAAGACACCTTTGTCGGAGGTAAATGCGCTCTACTGAGTGTCATTATAGTTGGAAGTTGGACTCTGTGATTGAGCGGTAATTCAAGAAAATGGTTGGTGTTGAATGTCGTCCATGATCAGGGTTCCCACTGATCTGGAAGGTCAAGGAAGGTCGTGGGGAATTAGCTAGCGGTGAGGGAGAATGGTGTGTATCCTGCGAGTTGTGATGTAACAGTGTGTCAAGTCAGAAATTTGATCGTTGAAATAAACAAAAGTTAAGAAAAGGAAAAATACAAAATTAGAAATGCAGTGCATGTACAGAACTAAATGGTGATGGAGAAGAGTCGGTGTAGAGACTAAAAATCACACAATAGTAGGTGTTGCATCTGAAATGGGACACGGAATAATTCCGATCATGGTCAGGAAAGTCCGAGAGTTTCATTTGTGAGATTGAGTGGTAACCTTGATAACGACACAGCCGCACTTCAGTGCCTCCATGACCGCAGATGGGAAGGTCTTCCTGGTCATCCAGAGACAGCTGCATTGATCAGATACGATCCAGCAACCTCACACCTTCTGATCCGTGAAGACATGCCATCCGTTGACTATACACTGATAAGTTCTACGTCGGGGCTAGGGGAGGTACTCCTCAAATATTTGGCTATGTATTTATCCCACTCCACAGCTTCAGTCCCTTTGGTACCATGTAATTACCGCATTGATAAATAATAACAAGGAAGTCAGCCCCCCAAATAATCTAGAGCCACATTTACCGCTGAAGTCAGTGACGCTGCAGCTCTCGCTGACTACATACGGTACTACAAAACGCTCAGCTGTCGCAGAAACGCCGCGGGATGCTTCGTGTCATTGAATATTTCGCTAAGTCACTCAAGCTACATTCAAAATGACACCCTTGAGTAGGCCGTGTGCATAGGTCTATTAGTATCCCATCTGTATCTCGCAGCGTTGCTGAGGTATTCAGCATCAAATAATGGCGTGACCTTGAAATCTGGGTTAGGGGTCGTTCAAGGTCATTGAAAATAGCACCAGTCGGTAGATTGCATACGAGTTCCTATCTTGTATTGTTTCCGAGATAAAACGAGATATTGGTCGAAAATCGCAATTATTTCTTACCCCCTGCATTCGTCCCGTCGGAACATTTCCATGACGTTTCGTACGGAAAACTAGAGTGGTGTCGCTACCCGATGGTGAAAAACGTTCGATATGTTTAGCCATTCCAGCACAATACCGGCGGCGTGTCACAGACAGGCGGGCATCTTGCCACGGCATAATCCTCGCTTATGCAGAGCGACGCGCGATAAAAACCGATTAAGATGACGACTCAAAACTTAGATCTGTGTTACAGCGTCATCAGTAGTCTACTACGTCACTCTGTCACTCAAGTTCACATTAAACCTTTTATTACCTCGATGCATTAAACTCTACACCATTTATAACAAGTGTATCGGAGACGATACGAAAGCCGCCGCTCGTCAAAGTCTAAACTGCATCAAAAACCAAAAAAAAATAAAATATGGCGAAGAACGATTTTCAATATGGCGGATGGAATTCTTATACCCTGCAATGTGGCACGATCGTGACATTGATTTCTCCAGGTGACTGCACCCTGCAATGTGGCATGTGGCTCTGGAATCGTGACAGTGAATTCACCAAGTGGCAGCACCCTACAATGTGATACATGGCTCAGGGATGACATGCCATTGAATTCGCCCAAACGCCCGCCATATTGGAATTCTACATCTGGTTTCGATTTCGACCACATCACCGCAGTCGACGTGTCATTCTGAACCAGTCTCCGAAATTTTATCTAAATCGGACCACCCTCGGCAGAAAAAAATGACGTCATGTCGATTTTCAAGATGGCAGATCTCAGGCATCTTGGATTTTATGAATTCGAAAATGGGTGCTTTGAAAAACTTACTTACTAAATTGCTTAGTTTTCCAGAAAATCGCGTTTTTGCATTTTGCCGTCAAGATCCAAGATGGCGGATCTCCGCCATCTTAGATTTTAGGGGTCTAATAATGGGTTCTTTGAAAAGTCCATGTACGACTTCCTATTGGTCGTCAATAGAGACCATAGCTCTAAAGTGCTTAATTTTTCAGAAAATCGCATTTTTTTGCATTTTGGCGACAAACAGATGGACAGCTCCGATGCACTAAGCCGCTGTCGCTATCGCGAGCGGCGGCTTAATAAGCTCAGCTGTCTCACTCGCACCGCAAGAGGCTCCTACTACTTAGAAATCACGAAATCGAATATCATTATCATCGAATGTCATTAAGCGTTAAGATAACATCATGAAAAGTTGCCCAACTGTCAGTGTTTTCTGCTTGGTGCTCGATCTTTGGCCTGTTTCGACCGATTGGATTTTGCTACAGCCGGACTGTGCGACTTGTGTCGACTGTCGGCAGGGCCTAGTCTCCCCCTCCGAGCGGCTTCTCCTGACGCTCCTGCCGCTGTCCTCTGGACCCGGTATCCCGGCAGCAGTTGGTGCCAGTCGTTGAGCAGTGGCACGTAGTCGTACGAGCTCTCCGTGGTCTCGCCGTCGTCCTGTCCAGCTGAGATCGGCTGCTTCTTGACGAGTACGTAGGTGCCGGGCACTGACAGGTACTTGGTGGCGCAGTCGTCACGGTGTAAGTCTAACTCCTGCACGAGTCCTACATACAAAACCAAGTCGTTGCCTCTCGTCGCGTCTACTGAAAATTCTGATTTTAATTTGTTTAATCTACGACCTTTTTATAGCCATCTCTGTCTCGAGATGACTTGTAAAACCAGTCAAATGTCCGACCGTCCGTGCGGTGTCAAAATTTTAAGAACCCTAATGAGGCTCCGAGTAGACCTATAAAGACGTACAGCTGCAGACTGCAGTATAATGACTCGATGAGCCTATAAAATGTAAACAAGAAGCTCAGCTGTCGCAGAGAGACCGCGCGACGCTTCGTGTCATTGTAGGCCGTGTGTAGTAAGTCCTTATTAGTATTCCATTGAAACTGTCTGTATCTCGTACCATTTCTGAGATATTCAGCATGAAACAATGGAGTGACCTTGAAACCGGGGGTAGGGGTCGTTCAAGGTCATTGAAAACGGCGCCGTTCGATACATTGTGTGCGACTTTCTATTGGTCGGCCGTCGTAAGTATAGCTCTATTTTGTACCATTTTCGAGTTATTTAATGTTGAATAATCGTGACCTTGAAATCTGAGTTATAAGTCACTGAAGGTCATTCAAACAGGTACTACTCGAAAGCTTGGGTGCCGTTCCTATTCGTCTTCCATAATAACTATGGCTCTATCTTGCATCAGTTCCGAGATAAAGCGAGATATTGGTTGAAAATCGTGATTTTTCATACCCACCTTAAATTCGACGCTCCCCCCACCTCGTTAGGGGGTTCTCCGTCAGAATATTTCCAGTCCGTTTGGTGCTGAGAAACTAGAGTAGTGGGGATACCTGGTGGTGAAAAAACTTTGAGGATATGTGTAACCGTTTAGACACAATACCGGCGTGTGACAGACAGACGGACGGACCGACAGACGGACAGACATCTTGCTACGGCATAGTCCGCGCTATGCATACACGTCGCGCGGTAAAAAACCTGTTTCGTCGGTGAGGTCGACTACGACGTCACTGTCTGCGTGTCCACTGCGAGTCTTGATGTTGGTCAGTAGATTGATGATGGCACAGCTCGGGTTGCACAGCAGAGTTTCGTCGTCGCCGTATTTAACGCGAATGAACATCGTGTTAGTCCTTTAATCACCACATTAAAACCGCACAGCGATGGACCATCATATAGCAAGCAATACGGTGATTGGTACACTGGCCGTTGATGGGTGGCCGGTAACATTTGCAGCCCGCCCAGGCCCCTCCTCGCTGTACCAAATGTAATTAACAGCCCACCCATCAACGGCCAGTGTACTAACTTCATATTATTCGATGTAGCACTATTGTCTTTCGAGTCTAAAGGGTTAAGCTCGAGTGTCGGTCTACAGCATCGGCTCACGACTATACGCCTATACGTCCTGCCTCTTGTTCGTTCTTTCTCCCGCCGTGAATAATCAATTAATAATTAAATTAATTGGTCTGTCTACAATAGAGACCGCAACGCTTCAACAGGACGGTCACCTCCCAAGTACATTGACTCCGATTTTTCTCGCGCTCAGCTATACACGATATAGCGCGACTCAGCTATAGGCTGGCGTGCCCGTCCGTCCGTCCGTCCGTCACGCTGGCGTTGACTCAAAACTAACGACCGTAGTGTTATGCGGTTTTACCACCGTGTAGCCCAGGGACTCTTGGTTTTTTGATACCAACCTTCGTATTCTAGGTGCCATGCACTTTGGGGAGGCACAAACGGCGAAAAACGCCGATTTTCGACCACTGAATCGTTATACTCTTAAACGAGAGAAGATACGCATATAGTTACAATGGTAGACCAATCGCGTTACGGGCTTTCGACTGGTAGGAATTTTGATGACCTTGGACGACCGTAACGCACTGGTTTTAAGCGCCTCACTTTACGTTAGTAAAAGAGGCGCTTATTGAGATAGGCTGTGTCGTGACGTCGTTGGTAGTTGGTCGTTGGTTGGTTGGTCGTTGGTTGTCACGCGCGTGCACTGTGGCCAAACGGTGCATCCTAGGCCTATAGTTACTATGGAACACTAATAGGAAACCCTACCCCAGGAATT